>ERZ501016.12-NODE-12-length-128244-cov-7.930634_pt1 | contig 128244 bp, 120 predicted proteins | sample MGYA00248889_ERZ501016 | MGnify/ENA primary metagenome ERZ501016 (study PRJEB25958, sample SAMN03398594) | human skin metagenome | study: EMG produced TPA metagenomics assembly of the Human Skin Microbiome Metagenome (human skin metagenome) data set. | reverse complement strand
GGCGGCACGATGGCGGCGCGCCCGTCCGGCGCGGCGATGACCGTGTCCGCGCCCTTGTAGACGACGACCGTGCGCGAACGAGCCGCAGCTTCGCGAGCGGCGGTCAACTTGTCGGTCGAACCGAGGTCGGGAAAGGCCCGCGCGAACTCACCGGCGTGCGGGGTGATGATCGCGGCGCGATGGAGTCGGTGGCCCATCAGAGCGATCGCGTCCGCGTCGGCGACAACCGGCGCAGGGCTCGCCAACGCCAGCTCGAGCCGTTCGCGCGCGCTGTCGCTCTGCCCCAGCCCGCAGCCGACCACGACTGCACCGATGCGCGGGTCGGCGAGTGACGCGGCGTCGATCCGCGCGCTCCGCACCAGCGCGAAGGGTGCTACAGGCGGCAGCCGCGAGCCCATCAGCCGAACGTAGCCCGCGCCGCCACGCATTGCCGCGCGCGCCGCCAACTCCGCGGCGCCGGGCATGTCCCCCGCCACCACTACGACGAGCCCGCGACTATATTTGTGCGATTCGGGCGAAGGTTCGCTTGCCGCGAACGATTGCGCGACGGTCGTCCGACTCTGCGCGGTCACGCCGATGTCGCCCGCGACAACCGAGCCGCAACGCGAAGCGGACGGCTGGAGCAGGTGCGCGGGCTTGAGCGCGCCCAGCGCCAGCGTGACGTCGGCCGTGACGCCCCCGCCGCGACCTGTCTCGGCATCGACGCCGCTTGGCACGTCGACCGCGAGCATGCGCCAGCCGGCCTCACCAAACAGTCGCAACAGGTCAGTGTAAGCCGCTGGCGAGTCGCCTCGAAATCCCGTCCCGAACAGCGCGTCGACAATCAGCGCGTGCGGGGCTGGAGCCGCGTCGGCCCCTTCCACGTCGCCACCAAAGTCGGCCGCGACGGCTCGTGCGAGCTCGGTGCGAGGCGGCTCAAGCGCGACCAAGCGTACCTGCGCTCCAGCATCCCGCAGGCGCTGCGCCGCCACATAACCGTCCCCGCCGTTGTTGCCTGGTCCGGCGAGGACGGTGATCGGACGACCCGCACCGATGCGCGCGGCTAGCGCGGCGACGGCGCCCCCTGCCCGCTCCATCAGATCGCGCCAGCTTGCGCCCGCCGAAACCGCCGCCGCTTCCGCGTCGCGCATTTCCGCGGTAGTCAGGATGGGCGCTGCTTCGGGAATCATCGCCGCGCCTGTGCAGGAAGGAGAAAGCGCGCATCGCCAATGCGCACCTCGGCGCGGGTGTCCGCGATCAGCTGAACCTCGGCACGAAGCGCGCCGTCGAGCGCGACCACACCGCGTCCATCATCGACCCGGCGCAAGCGATAATAGCCGGTGCCGGTACCGCCGACGATCATCGTCTCGCCCGCCGCGTCTGCCAGGGTCTCGACGGTGCAGCGCCGCTCGAGCGGTGCAGCCCCTGCGGCGCAGTCGATGGTTCCTTCGCCTGCCGCGCCCTGCGATGTGCATCCGGCAAGCACCAGCGCGGCCATCCCAAGCTCTTTGCGGCTCACGTCAGCCGCGTGGCGAGCAGCCACCAGTCCGGATGTTCCGCGCGCAAGTGTCCGGCAGCCGCATCGCGCTCCGCGGCACTCCCGAAGACCGCAAAGCAAGTCGCCCCCGACCCGGACATGCGCACCAGCCGCGCGCCCGCGCGATTGGCGAGCGCCGCGCGGACTTCTGCGATGGCGGGGGCCAGCTGCACAGCCGCAAAGCTGAGGTCGTTGCGCGCCTCGGCCATATCGCGCCACTGCGGCACCGTCGGTAGCGCGCCGCGGTCGTGCCCATCCCAGCGTGCGAAAACTTCGCCGGTGGGCACCTCGACCCGCGGGTTGACGAGCAGCACCGGCCAGTGCCGCAACGCAGGATCGTAGAGCCGCTCGAACTGCTCGCCGCGCCCCTTCACATGCTTGGGAAATGGGTCGAGGCAGGCGGCGACGTCGGCGCCGAGCCCGGCAGCGATGCGGTGCATCAGCTCATAGTCGTCGGGCAGCTCCCACAGCGCGACGAGCAGGTCGATCGCCGCCGCAGCGTCCGCCGAGCCGCCCCCGATACCGCTCGCCGCTGGCAGGTTTTTGACGAGCGTGATCGCCGCCCCGCGCGACGCGCCATAGTGGGTTCGCCAAAGTTCGGAATCGCGAGTGGCCGGGGGCTGTCCGGCTGCCACTTCGACCTCGATCCGACGATGCCGCTTGGGCATGTCGCGGTCATAGGCGTCGTGCACCGCGCGTGCGGCGCGCATGACGAGGTTGTCCTCACCGGTCGGCACGCCCGCTGCTTCGGGACCGGTCACGGTCAGACTCAGTTCGTCCGCCGGCTCCACCCACAGCTCGTCCCCGTCGAGCGTGTGTACGAACACGGAATCGAGTTCGTGATAGCCGTCCGCCCGTCGCCCGCGGACGTGCAGCGCGAGGTTCAGCTTCGCCCGCGCGACCTTACATATTCGGGTAATTGGGCCCACCCCCACCCTGCGGCGCCACCCAGTTGATGTTTTGATTGGGGTCCTTGATGTCGCACGTCTTGCAGTGGACGCAATTCTGCGCGTTGATGACGTAGCGCGCGTCCTCCGGATCGTCCTCGCTGCCAACCCATTCATAGACGCCGGCGGGGCAATAGAGCTGCGACGGCCCGCCATATTCGCCAAGCTCGCTCCGCTTTTGCAGCTCCATGTCGCACACCTGAAGGTGCGGCGGCTGGTCTTCCTCGTGATTGGTGTTGGAGACGAACACCGACGACAGCCGATCGAAGCTGATTACCCCGTCAGGCTTGGGGTAGGCGATGCGCGGCGCGACGTCGGCGCGGAACATGCCGACATGGTCGGGCTTGTGATGCATGGTGAACGGCATGCGCAGGCCGAGATGTTCGGCCCACATGGTGACGCCCGAAAGAAGCGTACCCGCCGTGTCACCGAACTTTTTGACCAGCGGCACGGTGTTGCGCACGCGGCGCAGCTCCTCGTGCACCCAGCTCGCTTCATAGGCGGCGGGATAGGCGGTCAGCTCGTCGGCGCTGCGCCCCTCACCGAGTGCATCGGCGATCGCCTCCGCGGCCATCATGCCCGACTTCATTGCGGTGTGCGTGCCCTTGATGCGCGGCACGTTGAGGAAGCCCGCGCTGCATCCGATCAGCGCGCCGCCGGGGAAAGTCAGCTTGGGCACCGACTGAAACCCGCCGTCGGTGATGGCGCGCGCGCCGTAGCTGATGCGCCGCCCGCCTTCGAGGATCGCACGGATCGCGGGGTGCTGTTTCCAGCGCTGCATCTCCTGGAACGGGGAGACGTGCGGGTTGCGGTAGCCGAGCCAGGTGACGAACCCCAGTGCGACCTGATTGTTCGCCTGATGGTAGAGGAAGCCGCCGCCATTGGCCCAGCTATCCGCGCCGAGCGGCCAGCCCTGGGTGTGGATGGCACGGCCCGGCGAGTGTTTCTCGGCCGGAATCTCCCACAGTTCCTTGACGCCAAGGCCGTAGATTTGCGGGTCGCTGTCGCGTTCGAGTTCGAACTGGCGCTTGACGATTTTGGTCAGCTGCCCGCGCGCACCCTCCGCTAGCAGCGTGTAGCTCGCATGGAGTTCGAGGCCGGGGGTGTAGTCGGGCCCCTGGCTGCCGTCGCGGCGGATGCCCATGTCACCGGTCGCGACACCCTTCACCCGACCCTGTTCGTCGTAAAGCACCTCCGCCGCCGCGAAGCCGGGGAAAATCTCCACCCCCATCGCTTCCGCGCGCTCCGCCAGCCAGCGGCACAGATTGCCGAGGCTACCGGTATATGTGCCCGCATTGTTCATGAAACTTGGCAGGAGCGCGTGCGGGAAGTCCCACTGGTTGGTCTCGCTTAAGATCCAGTGGTGGTTCTCGGTCACCGGTACGTCCGCGAGTGGGCAGCCTTCGTCGCGCCAGTCGGGCAGCAGCTCGTCGAGGGCGCGCGGGTCGATCACCGCGCCCGACAAAATGTGCGCGCCGACCTCGGAGCCCTTTTCGAGGACGCACACGCCTATCTCTCGCCCCGAACTCTCCGCGAGCTGCTTGAGGCGGATCGCGGCGCTAAGACCTGCGGGTCCGGCGCCGACGATCACCACGTCGTAGGGCATGGATTCGCGTTCGCTCATGCTCGCATCTCTTCTCGTTTCGGCGCGGGCTTTGGTCGCACGGTCGCCCCGACTGGTCGTTCTGGCGATGCCCGTTCATTGACGGTTCCGTCAACCGCCGTTTTGGTGGCAAGTCCGATGGTCACCACCCTCGCCACTCCGCTCGCCGAAGCGATCCAGCCGCGCGCGCTGGTCGACAGCTACTTGCGCTGGTGGCGCGACGCGGGCGCGGTGGATGCGGTCGGCGACGATCCGTTCGACTGGCGCGCGGTCGCGCTGCCTTCGCCGAGCGTCACACGCGCATCGCCAACGACTTCCGCGAGCATGCCAGCTGGTCGGCCAGTTGCAGCGACCCCGCCGCCCCTCCCCACCCCGGCCCCGACCGAAGCCGCCCCTGGCGACATCGAGGCCTTCGATGCCTGGCTCGCACAGGCGGAGGTCGCGGGCGGAAGGGATGGGCGCCGCATCCTGCCGACCGGACCGGCGGACGCGCCACTAATGCTGCTCGGCGACCTGCCGGACGAGCGCGATCTGGTGGAAGGCAGGCTGTTCGCTGGCGAGGAAGGAGCGCTGCTCGACGCTATGCTCCGCGCGATCGGGCTCGAGCGTAGCCAGGTGCGGCTGGCGACGTTGGCGACGACACGTGCGCCGGGTGGACGGCTCGATCCGCGATCGGCACGCGAGCTTGTCGACCTCGCCGCGCGGCATATCGCGGTTGCTCGGCCGAAGACACTTATCCTGATGGGCCAGCAGACCTGCGAGATCTCTACCGGGACCCCGCTTGGGGTGGACATCGCTCAACGGGACTTTAACCACCCTGGCGTCACAGTGGCGCCATTCGCCATCCACCACCCACGTATGCTGCTGAAGCAACCGATGCTGAAGCGCCAGACGTGGGAGGTTCTGAAATCCGTGCGGGAGTTGATCCAGGCATGACGCTGCGCCCCTCCATCCGACTTTTCCGCCTCACCGCCGCGGCGCTCGCCCTGGGTTGCGGCGGCGTTGCTCAGGCAAACACGGGTGAGTCGTCCAATGACGCGCTGATCCCGCCGCCGCCGGTCTCAGCCGCCAGCGGCTACGCGGTTCCGACGGCGCGCCCCGCGGGCCGCTTCGAGACGGCGATCGCGAATATCCGCTCAGGCCGATGGGATGATGCGCGGGCCGAGATCGAGGCGATGCAGGATCGCTCGCTCGCCAACTTCGCGCGGGCGGAGCTGTACCTCGCCGCCGGGTCGCCGCGCGTGGAGGGGGATGCGCTGCGCTCGCTGCTCGCCGAAGCACCCGACCTGCCGCAGGGGCAGCAGCTCGCCAATCTCGCGCGCACGCGCGGCGTCACCGACGTGGTATTGAGCCCGACCAACCGCCTCGTCTGGGCGGGATCGACCCCGCGCCGGGGCACGCCGCGCGCTATCGATGACGCGGTGCTCGGCCCGCTCAAGTCCCAGATGCAGGCGCAGATCAGCGCCGACAATCCGGCAGGCGCTGAGGCGATGCTGGCGGGCGCGGGCGGCGCCTCCCCCGAAGCGCTGACCGAATGGCGCGCGCGCATCGCATGGTCCTATTATATCGAGAACGACGATTTCAACGCCCGCCGCCTCGCCGCACTGGCGCAGACCGGCAGCGGCGAGTGGGCGGTGCAGGCGAGCTGGGCGCAGGGCCTCGCCGCCTGGCGCCAGCGCGACTACGCCAACGCCGCGCTCGCCTTTCGCGACGTCAGCGCTCGGGCGTCCGACCCGGAGCTGATGGCGCAGGGAAGCTACTGGCTCGCCCGCGCTTCGACGGCCAGCGGTCGCCCGCAGGATGCGCAAGCGGCGTTGCGCCGGGCCGCCTCCAACATTGAGACATTCTACGGGCAACTCGCCGCCGAAGCGCTCGCCCTCCCCCGCCCGCCGGTGTCGCTCGGCGCCGATGCAGCGGCGGATGCGCGCGTGGCGGCGCTGCCCAACGTGCGTGCGGCGCGCTCGCTGGTCGCCAGCGGGCAGAGCCAGCTCGCCGACGAGGCGCTTCGCTATCAGGCACGCATCGGTTCGCCCGCCGACCACAGCGCACTGATCCGCCAGGCGGCGCAGCTTGGCCTCGCCGAAACGCAATATTGGCTCGCGCACAACGCGCCCTCGGGGGCGCGCCAGCCGCTCGCCGCGCGCTTCCCCACGCTGCGGGTGGCGCCGGTCGAAGGGTGGCGCATCAGCCCGGCGCTCGCGATGGCGCACACGCTCCAGGAATCGAGCTTCCGCAGCCGCGCGATCAGCCCCGCGGGCGCCGTCGGGCTGATGCAGGTGCGCCCGATCGCGGCGTCGGACATGGGCCGCGCGTCGGGTCGTGATGCGCTGACCGATCCGGCGACCAACCTTTCGTACGGCCAAGGCTATATCGAGCAGCTGCGCGACAGCGGCTTCACCGGCGGGCTGCTGCCCAAGGTGATCGCCGCCTATAATGCGGGCCCGACGCCGGTGACCCGCTGGAACGCAGAGGTGCGCGACGGTGGCGACCCGCTGCTGTGGATCGAATCGCTCCCCTATTGGGAGACGCGCGCCTACGTTGGAATCGTGCTGCGCAACCTGTGGGTGTACGAAAGCGCGATGAACGTGCCCGGCACCAGCCGACTGGAGCTCGCCTCGGGTCGGTGGGCGCGCGTTCCGACCGCGCCGACTCGCCTCGCGCAGCGCTGATGTCGGCGGCGGAAGTGGTCCGCCGCGCTTGACTTCGCCCTCCCCTGCCCGGACGCTTGTCGCCGGCATCGGGGGAGGAGCGGAATGGCCATCACGCTTTACGATTATCCGCGCGCACCGAGCCCCCGTCGCGCCCGCATCCTCCTCGCCGAGAAGGGCATCGCCCACAGCACGGTGGTCGTCGACCTAGCCGCAGGCGAGCAGCGCGAGGCGGCGTTCGCGCGGATCAACCCGCGTCTCACCGTCCCCGCGCTGACGCTCGACGATGGTACGACGCTGACCGACAACGCCGCGATCATCGCCTGGGCCGAGGCTGCGCATCCCGAGCCGCCAATGCTCGGCCGCACGCCGCTTGAGAAGGCGGACGTCGCGAGCTGGAACCATCAGCTCGAATTCGAAGCGTTCGGCGCGATTGCGGAAGCGATGCGCAACAGCGCCGCCGCGATGAAGGACCGCGCCCTGCCCGGCCCCGCCGACTATCCGCAGATCCCTGAACTCGCCGTGCGTGGCCGCGCGCGGCTGTCGCAATTTCTCGACCGCTTCGACCGCCACCTCGACGGTCGAGAGTTCGTCGCGACGGATGCCTTTACCGTCGCCGACATTACCGCGGTCGTCGCAATCGACTTCGCGCGCGTCGTCGGGGTAAAGCCGGTGGAGACGCATCCCGCGATCCGCGCCTGGCGCGAACGCCTTGCCTCCCGCCCCAGCCTTTCGCTCTAATTCGGAACCTACGCCCATGAAGACCCGCTCCGCGGTCGCCTTTGCTCCCAAGCAGCCCCTGGAAATCGTCGAGGTCGACCTCGAAGGCCCGCGCGCCGGCGAGGTGCTGGTGGAGATCATGGCCACCGGCATCTGTCACACTGACAGCTACACGCTCGACGGGCTCGACAGCGAAGGCCGCTTTCCGGTGATCCTCGGTCACGAAGGCGCGGGCGTGGTGCGCGAGGTCGGCGCGGGCGTCACCAGCGTCGTGCCCGGCGATCACGTCATCCCGCTTTACACCCCCGAATGCCGCCAGTGTAAGTCGTGCCTCAGCGGGAAGACGAACCTCTGCACCGCGATCCGCGCGACGCAGGGTCTAGGGGTGATGCCCGACGGCACCAGCCGTTTCTCCTATCGGGGGGAGATGCTGCACCATTATATGGGATGCTCAACCTTCTCGAACTTCACCGTTCTGCCGGAGATCGCGGTCGCGAAAATCGACCCGGCCGCGCCGTTCGACAAGGCCTGCTACATCGGCTGCGGGGTGACCACCGGGGTCGGCGCGGTCGTCAACACCGCCAAGGTCGAACCGGGTGCCAATGTCGTCGTGTTCGGGCTTGGCGGGATCGGGCTCAACGTCATCCAGGGCGCCAAGCTGGTGGGTGCCGGTCGCATCGTCGGGGTCGACATCAACCCCGCGCGTGAGGAGTGGGGCCGCCGCTTCGGCATGACCGACTTCGTGAACCCGCGTGAGGTCGGCGACGTGGTCGCGCACCTCGTCGCGTTGCTCGACGGGGGTGCGGACTACAGCTTCGACTGCACCGGCAACACCGACGTCATGCGCCAGGCGCTCGAATGCTGCCACCGCGGCTGGGGGACGAGTGTGATCATCGGCGTCGCAGAGGCGGGCAAGGAGATCGCGACGAGGCCGTTCCAGCTCGTCACCGGGCGCAACTGGCGCGGGACTGCGTTCGGCGGCGCCAAGGGGCGGACCGATGTGCCGAAGATCGTCGAATGGTATCTCACTGGCAAGATCGAGATCGACCCGATGATCACCCACGTCATGCCGCTCGAGGAGATCAACCGCGCGTTCGACCTGATGCATGCGGGCGAAAGCATCCGCAGCGTCGTTGTCTATTGACGATCCCGCCGCGGATGCGCTCCTCTGTCCGTCACCACGGCCGAAAGGCTAGCATCATCGCTGCTGGTCGATCGCTAATGCTTCGCATCAGCCGAAACGTTAACTTATCGCCTGAACTTAGCCTCGCCTTTCGCAACATTTGTTAGTTTTAGGCCCTCAGGCCGCAATGGGAGTGCGTGAATGTACAGCCACATGATGGTCGGTTCGAACGACCTCGATCGCTCGAAAAAATTTTACGACGCCGTGTTCAAGGCGATTGGCGGTCGTGAAGGCATCGTCGATCCCAAGGGGCGACTGATGTATCTCCACAATGGCAATGCGTTTCTGGTGACCAAGCCGATCGACGGTCAGCCCGCGACGGCTGCCAATGGTGCAACGATCGGCTTTGCAATGGACGGCCCCGAGCAGGCCGACGCGTGGCACAAGGCTGGCCTCGAAGCCGGCGGCAGCGCGTGTGAAGATCCGCCCGGCGTGCGCGAAAACTCGGGCATGAACATGTATCTTGCCTACCTGCGCGATCCCGACGGGAACAAGCTCTGCGCGCTGCACCGCATGTGACGAGCGCGGGGTGGGATGGATCGCAGCCCTCAGCCGCGCCCCAGCCCGCCCCACGCACCTCGTCGCCCCGGACTTGATCCGGGGCCGGGCTCTCAATCCAACCTAGCAAAGCCAGCCCAGTCCCGGATCAGGTCCGGGCCGCCGAGGCGGTGTTTTGCCCACAAGAAAAAGGCCGCGCCCCAATCGGGAGCGCGGCCTGTTTCGAGCCGATGAAGCTGACGATCAGCCCTTCTTGAGGCTGAGCCCACCGAAGCGCTTGTTGAACTTGGCGACCTGACCGCCCGCGTCGAGCAGGCGCTGGTTGCCACCGGTCCACGCCGGGTGCGCGCTGGGGTCGATGTCGAGCTGAAGCGTGTCGCCTTCCTTGCCCCAGGTGGAGCGCGTCTCGAACACGGTGCCGTCGGTCAGCTGCACCTTGATCATGTGGTAGTCGGGGTGAAGGTCCTGCTTCATCTCAAATTCCTACGAAAAGCGGCTGGTTTCCGACCAGCCAAGGTTGGCCGCGCGCATAGCGGCGGAACGAGGCACGGGCAAGGGCTAGCGGGCACGACGCTCTGACCAAGCCGGGCCTTCCGGCCTGATCGAGCCAACGGTGCGGTTGGGTTCGTCACTCAGGGAAAGCCGAGAAGCCTCAACCTCCCCGATCCGAAACCGTCACCCCGGACTTGATCCGCGGTCCCCAGCCAGCGGCGCGGCATGGACGGCAGCGCCTCCCACACCGATCGTGACAAATTTGGGGCCGCCTAGGCCGGAGGATCCGCAATCATGGCGGTAAAGCGGGCCTCGGCCGCAACCTGCCCGTCGATCTCAGCCCGCCCAGAGAATTTGCACACCGCGCGCTTGGCCTGGACGATCTCGGCGTGGAGGTGGAGCAGCACGCCCGGCTCCACCGGCTTGCGAAACTTCGCATCCTCGATCGCCATGAAATAGACGAGCTTGCCGGCATCGGCGAGGCCCATGCTTTCGATGGCGAGCACCCCCGCCGCCTGCGCCAGCGCCTCGACGATGAGGACGCCCGGCATGATTGGCCGGCCCGGGAAGTGGCCTGCGAAGAAGGGCTCGTTGATGCTGACTGCCTTCACCGCGTGGATGCGCTGGTTCGGGACGATCTCCACCACCCGGTCGACGAGCAGCATCGGATAACGGTGCGGGAGCAGCGCCATCACGCGCCGCACGTCGCACGCGCTATCCGATGCCGTCGTCCTCGTCACGATCAGCGCGTCTGCGGCTGCTGGGCGGGAGCAGTTGCGGGCGCCTGCGGCTGAGTGCCCTGCGCACGCTGCTGCATCAGCGCACCGGGACGATAGCCCTGCGGCACCGCGATCGACACGGTCGGAACCAGACGATTGAGCTCTGCGGTGATCGCCGTGGTCACGTCGGCGCTCGGCGCGACATAGAACACTGCCTCGTTGGAAACGATGGCGCCCAGGCCGCGGGCGGTCGCGACTGCCTGCACCGCTTCGCTGAGACGCAGCGACACCTGCTCGCGCGCATAGGCGTTGGCGAGTTCGAACGGCTGGCTCAGCCGCGCCAGCTCCTGCTGCGCCGCGTTCGCGCGGGTCTGGTATGCCTGTCCGGCAGCCTGGAGCGCGGCTTCGTTGCGCGGCGTGCGGGCCTGCTCCTGCTGCACCCGCTGACCGAGCGCGTTGACTTCGGTCTGCAGCGCCTGCGCGCGGGTCTGGTGCTGCTGGATCTGCGTCGCATAGGTCGTGCGGATCTGCGTCACCGCACCCTGGTAGGCGGTCGAACCGGCGACCGCCGCTTCCAGATTGGCGACGCCGACGCCGGTCTGAGCGGCAGCCGGACGGCTCTGCGCCAGCGAAGCGGCGGGAACGATGAGCGCGGCGGCGGCGATGCCGACAGCCGCGAGGCGAAGATGCTTGGAGATGATCATCAGAACTGCGTTCCTACGTTGAAGCTGAAAGTCTTGGTGTCGTCGCCCGGCTGCTTGAGCACGGCGTAGGCGAAATCGATGCGGAAGGGCCCGAACGGCGAACGCCAGTTCACCCCGGCGCCGATCGACAGACGCGGGCTCGGCGTGTTGCCGAGGAATTGTTCGTCGAACGGGCGGATGCCGGAGAAGCCGGTGGGGCACGTTGCGAACTCACCGCTCGGCGTGCCGTTGACGACCGTCTGCGTCCCGAACTGCGTCGCACCCGTCGACTGGTTGCGGCACAGCGTCTTGTAGTTGCCGTCGGTGTCGAGGAACCGCGCGAGCGTCGTCAGCTGCGGCGTCGCCACGCTCCACACCGAACCGACGTCGACGTAGATCGACGGGCGCAGGCCCAGCTCGCGCGCGCCCGAACCGAGCGGGATGTCGAGCTCAAGTCGCCCGTGGTAGTAGGCGCGGCCACCCAAGGCGTCGTCGATTGCCCGCTCGCGGTCGCGATTGACGACCGGCGAGGCCGGGTTGGTGAGATCGACGTCGGTGTAGCGCACCACCCGCGGACCGACCCCGCGAATGTCGAAACCACGCAGCTGCGGCTCGCCAAGCTGGAATCGGTCGGTCAGCCGCACCGCGTCCGACCCGGCGGGCACGCCGTTGCTGCCGAACGGGTGGATGTACCCGCCGTCCGCATAAGCCGACAACACGAAGCGACCGCCGAGTCCAAAGTGCTTCGACGCCTGGACCGACGTGCGCAGGTAGCTGACGTCGCCGCCGAGGCCGGCGAAGTCCTGGCTCAGCACCAGCGACTGCCCGCGCGTCGGGCGGATGCGGTTGTCGCGGTCGTCGTAGACCAGCGAGTAGCCGAGCAGCGACGTCGTCCGCCGCCCGATCGCCTCACACAGGTAGCGACCAGCGATCAGCGGATCGCACTGACCGTTGAAATAATAAGTGTTCCGGTCGAGCGACACATTGTCGAAGTTGAGCGTGTAGTTGCCCACCATCGACAGATATTCGCTCAACAGCACCCCGACCCGCACCGTGCCGCCGGTCGTGGTCTGCTGGAAGGTGGTCTGGCGCGAGTTGTTGAGGAAGTTGAAGCTGTTGAGGTCGCGCAGATAGACTTGCGCGCTCAGCGAAATGTTGCGGTCGAACAGGTAAGGTTCGGTGAAGCCGAGCTCGAGCGCCTTGGTGAAGCTCGAATAGTTGACCGATGCCGACAGCGTTTGCCCCAGCCCGCGGAAATTGCGCTGGCGGATCGAGCCCTGCAGAACGAAGCTCTCGATCGAGGAGAAGCCTGCCGACAGCGACAGCTCACCCGTCGCCTTGTCCTCGACGTTGGCGTTGAGCACGACGCGGTCGGGCGCCGAGCCCGGCTGCTGCTCGATCTCGAAGTTCTCCTGGAAGTACCCGAGCGAATTGATGCGATCCTGCGTGCGGCGCACGGCGAAGCTGTTGAACGCGTCGCCTTCGTTCAGGCGGAATTCGCGGCGGACGACCTTGTCCTGCGTCAGCGTGTTACCGTTGACGTTGATCGCTTCAACATACACCCGCGGGGTCTCGTTCACCTCGAAGGTGATCGCCATCGTCCGGTTTTCGCGGTCGCGATTGTAGGTCGGGCGGATGTCGGCGAACGCGTAGCCGAGCAGGCCAGCGGTCTGGCTGAGGCTCTCGATCGTATCTTCAACGAGCTTCGCGTTGTAAAAATCGCCTTCCCGCATCGGCAGCAGTCGCTGAAGCGCTTCGGGTGTGAAATCGCGCAGCTGGCTTTCGACGCGCACGGGGCCGAAGCGATAGCGCTCGCCTTCCTCCACCACATAGGTGATGATGAAGTCCTGACGATCGCTGGTCTGCTCCGCCACCGCGGAGACGACGCGGAAATCCGCGTAGCCCTGGGTGAGATAGAATTGCCGCAACTTCTGCTGGTCGTAGGCGAGCCGGTCGGGATCGTAGGTCGTGTTGCCCGACAGGATCGACGTCAGCCGACGCTCGCGCGTCGCCATCTCGTCCTTGAGCGCGCCATCGGAGAACGCCTCGTTGCCGATGATGTTGATCTGGCGAACCCGGCTGCGCGGCCCCTCGCTGATCTCATACACGATGTCGACGCGGTTCTGGTCGAGCCGGACCAGCTGCGGTTCGACCGTAGCGGCGAAGCGACCCTGGCGCTTGTAGAGCTCGATTATGCGCGCGACGTCGGCGCGGACACGGCTGCGGGTGTAGATCTGCCGCGGCGCGAGGCGCAGTTCGGGGCGGATCTTGTCGTCCTTTAGGCGGCTATTCCCCTCGAGGATGATGCGGTTGATGACCGGGTTCTCAGTGACCTGAATCGTCAGCTGACCATCGTTGTCGGTGATCTGGAAGTCCGCGAACAGCTCCGTCTCCGCGAGCTTGCGCAGCGCCGCGTCCAGCGTCGCGCGGCTATACGCCTGCCCGACGCGCAAGTCTGCGTAGGCGCGCACCGTATCGGGTTCGAGCCGCTGGTTGCCGACGACGGTGATCGACCGGATCGTCTGCGCAGCCGCCACCGCTGCGACGGGAGCGGTCGGCGTCGGCTGGGCGGGCTGCGCGGCGGGCGCGGGAGCGGGCGCGGCGGTCTGCGCCAGCGCGACGCTAGGGAGCGCGGTGCTCGACAGCAGCAAAAGCAGCGTGGTCCGGGCAGGAGAGTTGAGCGTCACGAAATCGTCCTCATATCCACGCAACAAAAGCGGCCGTCGCTCCGCTGGACGGCCGCGACACGCGGCTAAACATCGTCGCCACAGCGCGAAACCCCCGCACCGCACGTGCGCCGCCCCTCTGCCCGATGCCGATCAACCGATCAACCCGGATAGGCGGCGCCACAGTCCGACCTCCCCCAAGTCGTTGAAGGTCACCGCAACGGTCAAAGCCAGAATAAGCGCAAAGCCGACCCGATATGCGACCGCCTGTGTCGCGAGCGAGACCGGTCGGCGCTGCAATGCCTCGATCCCCAGGAAAAGGAGGTGGCCGCCGTCGAGCATCGGCAGCGGGAGAAGGTTCATCACGGCGAGGTTCAGAGAGATCAGCGCCGCGAACAGCAGCAGCGCGCGCCAGCCGAGCGTCGCCTGCTCGCCGGAGCTCTTGGCGATCGCGACCGGGCCGCCGAGTTCGCTCAAGGATCGGCGTCCGGTGATCATTTGGCCGATCACGGCGCCCGTCTGGCGCACGATCAGCCAGCTCTGCTGCACCGCGACGACCGGCGCTTCGAGCAGGCTCACCGATTGCACGCGCACCTTGCCGCTGCGGATGCCGAGCAGCCCGCGTTCGTAGCGATTGCCGAAACGATCGCCCATCGCCGCGCGGTCGGGTACGATCGTCACGCGCTGTACCACGTCGCCGCGCGAGAATTCGACACGCACCGGCTCACCCGGGCGATAAGCGACGCGGGGGGCGATGTCGGTGTAATGCCGGATACGCTCGCCATCGATCGACAGGATGCGGTCGCCGGGAAGGAGGCCCGCGCTGGCAGCCGCGCTCCCGGCCATGACGGTGCCGATGACCGGTTCCGACGCGGGCTTTCCGTAAGCGAGCGCGAAACCCGACAGGATCAGCAGCGCAAGCAGCAGGTTGGCGACCGGCCCGGCGAGGACCGTCAGAGCACGTCGACCAAGCGACGCGGCGAGGAAGCCATCCTTCGGCCCAGCCCCGGACACGTTGGGCGCCGACGCCGCGTCCTCGTCCCCGGCAAAGCGCACATAGCCGCCGAGCGGGAGCCAACCGACTTTCCAGCGTGTGCCCGCCTTGTCGGTCCAGCCCGCGATCTCGCGCCCGATGCCGACCGAGAAGCTTTCCGCGCGGATGCCGCAGCGCTTTGCCACCCAGTAGTGGCCGAGTTCGTGGATGAACACCAGCGGCGCCAGCACCGCGACGAACGCGAGCAGCGTCACGAACAGCGACGGTGCTTCAAGCATCAGGGGCGGCAGGGAGCAGCTGCATGGCGTGCGCGCGGCTTTCGGCATCGACGCTGAACAGCTGATGAAGGCTTTGCGGGGCGACAGGAAACCGCGCCTCCAACACCCGCTCGACGGTGCGAACGATGTCGAGGAAACCGATCCGTCCTTTGAGGAAGGCCTCGACCGCAACCTCATTGGCCGCGTTGAGCTGGGCGGGGCGCCCTCCCCCTTCCGCGATCGCAGCACGCGCGAGCGCGGTGGCGGGGAAGCGGCTCTCATCCACCGCGAAGAAGTCGAGTCGGCCGATCTTCGCCAGATCCAGCCGCTCGCACGGGGTCTCCATCCGATCGGGCCACGCCAGCGCGCTCGCGATCGGCACGCGCATATCGGGCGGGCCGAGCTGCGCGATGGTTGAACCGTCGACATAACCCACCATCGAATGCACGACGGACTGCGGGTGCACGACGATGTCGAGCCGGTCGAGTCCGACGGGAAAGAGGTGGTAGGCCTCGATCAGCTCAAGCCCCTTGTTCATCATCGTCGCGCTATCGACGCTGATCTTCGCCCCCATCGACCAGTTGGGGTGCGCCACGGCCTGCGCGGGAGTGCGTGTGGCGAGCTCGTCGTGCCCGAGCTCGCGAAACGGCCCGCCGCTGGCGGTCAGAGTGATCTTGGCGACACGCGACAGCTCGCCCCCGAGGCACTGGAAGATCGCATTATGTTCGGAGTCGACGGGCAGGATCGTCGCGCCGGATGCGCGCGCCGCGGACATCATCAACTCGCCTGCCGCAACCAGGCTTTCCTTGTTGGCGAGCGCGACCGTCTTGCCGCACTCGACCGCCGCCATCGTGGGCGCGAGACCTGCGCAGCCGACAATCGCGGCCATCGTCACGTCGGCGCCCATGCGCGCCACATCCACCAGCGCATCGGCACCAGCGGCAACGATGATCCCCTCCCCCATCAGCGCGTGGCGGAGATCGCCCGCGAGGGCCTCGTCACCGATCACCGCGATGCGCGGGCGGAACTCGAGCGCCAGCGCTGCTAGCGCGGCGACGTTGCTCCGCGCGGTCAGCGCCAGCACTTCCCAATCGTCCCGATTGCGGCGAACGAGGTCGAGCGTCGAAGTTCCGACGGACCCGGTCGCCCCGAAGATGGAGATCGTGCGCGGCATCACTCGACCATGAGGTGCAGCGCCGCCCAGCCGATGGCACAAGCGGCGCAGACGAACAGCAGGCCGTCGACCCGGTCGAGCACCCCGCCGTGGCCGGGAATGAGACGGCTCGAATCTTTGATCCCGGCGCGGCGCTTGAGCCAGCTTTCGAAGAAATCGCCGACTTGCGCCACGATCGCCAGAACTCCGCCGATCGCGAACCCGGCGGCGATGCGGGGCAAGGTCCACTCCCCGTGATAGGCGAACTGCCCGTTCCACCAGGCCGCGCCGGCGCCCGCCGCGACCATACCGCCAACGAGCCCGGACCAGGTTTTCGACGGACTGATCCGCGGCGCGATCTTAGGCCCACCAAAGGTTCGGCCGGCAAAATAGGCGCCGGTATCGGTGAGCACCGTCACCAACAGCGGTAGCAGCAGGTGTGGCAGCCCGACGCGGCGGAAGAGGATCAGCGTCGCGATCGCGAGCGCGACCAGCGCGACGCCAAGGACGATCAGCCCGATCCGTGGGAGCCCCGCAAAACCCCCGCGCGCGAGGCGCACCCACTCCACCAACGCCGCGATCCCGACCGCAAAGGCGAACAGCTCGAACGCCAAGCCGCCAAGCCTGGCGGCAACGCCCGCGACCGCCAGCATGACCATCGCCGACAGGATCCGCACGCCGAGGTCGGAGCGCTTGGCGGGCGGCGCGATGGGCGAGGCCGGCGTAGTGCCGGGGGAAGCGCTCACGCCCTACACTCCCTCAATCCATCATGCCGAACTCGTTTCAGCATTGAGCGCCGGGCGACGATTCTAGACTCTGAAACGACGACGAGGTGACGAAGGTAGCTGGGTGACACCATCACAGCCCCCCGTAACGCCGCTCGCGCCGGGCAAACTCGGCGCACGCATCGGCGAGGTGTTGGGGCGAGAAGTCGGGCCACAGCGTATCGACGAACATCATCTCCGCATAAGCCGCCTGCCACAGCAGGAAATTCGAAAGCCGCACCTCCCCCGACGTGCGGATGAGGAGATCGAGCGGGGGCAGTCCAGCGGTGTCGAGATTGGCCTCGATCGCCTCGGCAGTGATCGCGCCGAGGTCCGCAGCCTTGCGCGCGGCGCGGACGAGCTCATCCTGCGCCCCATAGCCGAGCGCGACGGCCAGCGTCGTGCCCTGATTGTCAGCGGTGCGGGCCAGCGCACCGTCGATCAACTCGCGCGACTCCGCATCGAAACGCGTGAGGTCGCCGATGATCTTGAGGCGCACGCCGGCTTCGGCAAACTCGTCGAGATCGCTGACGATGAAGCGCTTCATCAGCGCCATCAAGTCGCCGACCTCTTCCTCCGGGCGGCGCCAGTTCTCGCTAGAAAACGCATAGAGCGTTAGCGCCTCGATGCCGAGGTCGCCCGCCGCGCGGACGATCTTGCGCACCGCCTCGACGCCCGCCCGGTGCCCGGCGACACGCGGGAGGAAGCGCTTCTTCGCCCAGCGACCATTGCCGTCCATGATGATCGCCACGTGACGGGGCACGGTCATTTGAGACGCCCCTTCCCTTCAGGGGAGGGGTTGAGGTGGGGTGTCTCGATCGGCGACGCGCCCGGATTGGAGACCCCACCCCCGGCCCCTCCCCTGAAGGGGCGGGGTGAAGGCCGTCCGACGCTCACGTCCCCAGAATTTCCTTTTCCTTCGCGGCGGATGCGGCGTCGATGTCGGCGATCGCCTTGTCGGTCAGCTTCTGGACCTCACCCTCGAGCTTCTTCTGCTCGTCCTCGCTGATCTCGCCCTTCTTTTCGTCGGTCTTGAGCGCGTCGTTTCCGTCGCGGCGGACGTTGCGCACCGCGATGCGCGCCTTTTCGGCATATTGCCCGGCGAGCTTCGACAGCTCCTTGCGCCGTTCCTGCGTCATCTCCGGGATCGGCAGCCGCAGCGTCTGGCCGTCGACGATTGGATTGAGCCCAAGCCCGGCGGAGCGGATCGCCTTGTCGACCGGGCCGACGTTCGACTTGTCCCACACCTGCACCGACAACATGCGCGGTTCGGGCGCGGTGACGCTTGCCAGCTGGTTGAGCGGCATATGGCTGCCGTAAACCTCGACCGTCACCGGATCGAGCATCGCGCTGTTGGCGCGGCCAGTGCGCAGCCCCGCGAGGTCGCTTTTGAGCGCGTCCACCGCGCCGATCATGCGCCGTTCGATGTCGGCCTTGTCATATTTGGGCATCTCAGCTCTCCGTGCTCGCGACCGTGGTGGACTTGGCTTCGCCGCGCAAGACGCGCGCGAGATTGCCGGGCTCGCGAATGTTGAAGACGACGATCGGAATCGCATTGTCGCGGCACAGCGCAACCGCGCTCGCGTCCATGACCCTGAGATTGTCGGCGAGGACGCGATCGTAGCTCAGTCGGTCGTAGCGCGTGGCGCTCGGCACCAGCTTGGGGTCGGCGTTGTAAACGCCGTCGACGCTGGTCCCCTTGAAAAGCGCGTCGCACTTCATCTCCGCCGCGCGGAGCGCCGCGCCGCTGTCGGTGGTAAAGAATGGCGAACCGACGCCCGCGGCGAAAATGACGATGCGCCCTTTCTGGAGGTGTCGCTGCGCCCTGCGGCGGATTACGGGTTCGCACACCGCGTCCATCTGCACCGCCGACTGGACGCGCGTATGCACGCCTATCGCCTCGAGCGCGGACTGCATGGCGAGCGCATTCATCACCGTCGCCAGCATGCCCATATAGTCGGCAGTCGCGCGCTCGATGCCCTTGGCGGCTCCGGCCATGCCGCGGAAGATATTGCCGCCGCCGATGACGAGGCACAGCTCGAGCCCGGTATCGCGCGCCTCCTTCACCTCCTGCGCGAGCGCGGCCACCGCATCGGCGTCGATGCCAAAGCCCTGCGGCCCCATCAGCGCCTCGCCCGACAGCTTGAGGAGGATACGGCGATACGGCGGCTGGCTCATGCGGGACCTTAGAAAGTTGGGCGCCACGCCCCTTCGGGCAAGCGCTGGCGAGCGACTAGACGAGGGCGGCGGCGGTGCCAAGGTGGCGCATCAGGACTCCGACGGCGCCTCTGTGGCGGCGCACTTCTTGGCCGGCGCCTTCTTGGCGGCAGGCTTCTTCGCGGGTGCCTTCTTGGCCGCCGCCTTCTTCGCGGGGGCTTTTGCGACACCGCGCTTCCTGGGCGCTGGACCGCGCGCGATCTTGGCGTCGATCAGCGCAATCGCCTCCTCGAGCGTCACCGCGTCCTTGTCCGCGCTCTTGGGCAGCGTCGCGTGGGTAGTGCCGTCGCTGACATAGGGGCCGAAGCGCCCGTCGAGCAGCTTGATCGTCTGCCCAGACGTCGGATGCGGCCCGAGTTCCTTGCCCGCGGGCTTGGCGGGGCGCCCGCCGCGCGCGTTGCCCTCCGCGATGCGCGTCACCGCGGCGTTCATGCCGATGTCGAGCGCATCCTGCGTGCTTTCGAGCTTCGTGTACTTGCCGCCGTGCAGCAAATACGGGCCATAGCGACCAAGCCCCGCCTGGATCGGTTCGCCGGTCTCCGGGTGCATCCCGACTTCGCGCGGGAGGGAGAGCAGCCTCAGCGCAAGCTCGAGGTCCAGCGCGCCCGCCAGGTCGGCAGGGATCGAGCTGCGCTTCGCTTCCTTACCATCGCCGAGCTGCACGTAGGCGCCGAACCGTCCGTTCTTGCGCGCGACGTCGAGCCCGGTGGCGGGGTCGGTGCCCAGCACCTCATCCTCACCGCCGCCTTCGCCTTCGCCCTGGCCGAAACGGCGGGTGAAGCTGCATTCGGGGTAGTTGGAGCAGGCGACGAAGCTGCCGAAGCGACCGCCACGCAGCGACAGCCGTCCGCTCTGGCATTTGGGGCACAGGCGCGGATCGCTGCCGTCGCCCTTGTCCGGGAACAGCCAGGGCCCGAGGAATTCGTCGAGCGCGGCAGTGACGTCGCTCGGCCGCTGCTCCATCACCTCCGCGGTGCGCGGTTTGAAGTCGCGCCAAAAATCCTCAAGCAGCTTCAGCCAGTTCTCGCGGCCACCGGAGACATCGTCGAGCTGATCCTCCAACGCGGCCGTGTAGTCATCGGCGACGTAGCGCGCGAAGAAGCGCTCGAGAAAGGCGGTCAGCAGCCGCCCGCTCTCCTCCGGCTTGAACCGCGCCTTGTCGAGCTGGACGTAACCGCGGTCTTTCAGCACCTGCAGGATCGAAGCGTAGGTCGACGGGCGACCGATGCCGAGTTCCTCCAGTCGTTTGACCAGGCTCGCCTCGGAAAAGCGCGGCGGCGGCTGCGTGCTGTGCTGGTTCGCATCGACCGAGCGCAAGGCGGGAACGTCGCCCGCCTGCATCGGCGGCAGCAGCCGCGCATCGTCCTCACCGTCGCTGTCGCGGGTGGAGGCGGCGGATTCGTCCCGCCCTTCCTCATAAAGCGCGAGGTAGCCGGGAAAGCGTACCACCTGCCCCGTCGCACGCAGGCCGAGCTGCCCCGACCCGTCGGCCAGATCGACGCTGGTGCGCTCCAGCTGCGCCGACGCCATCTGGCTCGCCAGCGCGCGCTTGAACACCAGTTCGTAGAGCCGCGCGTGATCGCCGCTGCCGGCGCGTTCGCGGCCGAAGTCGGTCGGGCGGATCGCTTCGTGCGCTTCCTGCGCGTTCTTGGCCTTGCTCTTGTAGATGCGCGGCTTGTCGGGGACGTAGGCGCCGCCATCGCGATAGCGTTCCGCGATCGCCTTGCGCGCGGCGGAGATGGCGCTGTCGTCCATCTGTACGCCATCGGTGCGCATGTAGGTGATCAGCCCGTCCTCATAGAGGCCCTGCGCCACGCGCATTGTGTGGCTGGCGGAAAAGCCGAGCTTGCGCGCCGCCTCCTGCTGGAGGCTCGAAGTGGTGAACGGCGGCGGTGGGTTGCGGGTGAGCGGTTTCGTCTCGACGTTGCGCACCGTCAGGCGCGCGCCTTCGACCGCCGTGCGCGCCCGCTCGGCGGTGCCGGCGTCGGCGATGCTCAGCCGCTCGAGCTTCTTGCCTTCGAACTGCACCAGCCGCGCTTCGAAAGGCGTGCCAGCATGCTCGAGTTGAGCGATGACCGACCAATAGTCCTGCGCGCGGAACGCTTCGATCTCGCGCTCGCGGTCGACGATCAGCCGGAGGGCCACCGACTGCACGCGCCCCGCCGACTTCGCGCCGGGCAGTTTGCGCCACAGCACGGGCGAGAGCGTGAAGCCCACCAGATAGTCGAGCGCCCGGCGCGCCCGGTAAGCGTCGATGAGGTCTTCATCGAGGCTGCGCGGGGCGGCCATCGCAGCGGTCACCGCAGACTTGGTGATCGCGTTGAAGGTGACGCGGTCGACCTTGGCCGGCAGCACCTTTTTCTGCCGCAACACCTCTTGCAGATGCCAGCTGATCGCCTCCCCCTCCCGATCGGGGTCGGTGGCGAGGATCAGGCGCTCGGCGCCTTTGGCGGCGTCGGCGATCTCCTTCAGCCGCTTCGCCTTGTCGGGGTAGGTTTCCCACGACATCGCGAAGTCCGCGTCGGGATCGACCGAGCCATCCTTGGGCGGCAGGTCGCGGACGTGGCCGTAGGATGCGAGCACCCGGAAGTCGCGACCGAGGTAGCCCTCGATCGTCTTGGCCTTCGCCGGAGACTCGACAATAACTAGCTGCACCAACCGAACCCTCGCTTGTCTCTCACACGTGCGTGCGAGGGTGGCGAGGGGGTCTGCCGGCTGTCAACCGGTGGCTGAGCCTATTCTCAGCGCATCGGGTTCACGCCCGCAGCGCCACCCGCCCGCCCGCATGACGCTCCACTCGACCAGCGAGTTCGAGGTCGACCAACAGATGCCCGACCGTCCCCGCACCGAGGCCTGACTGACGCGTCAGCTCGTCCACGCTCACCGCCACCGGGCCGAGCAGCGAGACGATGCGACCGCTCGCGTCCTCCGGCACCTCACACGCCTCTGCCCCCTCCGCCTCGAACGCGAGCTCGGGTGCTGCCACGATCGGACGCAGCTGCCCCGGATCGATCGGGGCGAGCGCTTCGATCACGTCGGCGGCGGACTGCACCAGCGTTGCGCCTTCCCTGATCAGGCCGTTGCAGCCCTGCGCGCGCGGATCGAGCGGGCTGCCCGGGACCGCCATCACCTCCCGCCCCGCGTCCCCGGCCATCTTGGCGGTGAGCAGCGAACCCGAGCGCGGCGCTGCCTCCACCACCAGCGTGCCGAGCGACAGCCCGGCGATAATTCGGTTGCGATGCGGGAAGTTGCGGGCGAGCGGCTCGGTGCCCGGCGGCTGCTCGGTCAGCACCAGCTGCTCTTCGCACAGCCGCTGCTGGAGCTTTGCGTTCTCGGGCGGGAAGTGCACGTCGATGCCGCAGCCGAGCACGGCGATCGTCGCCCCGCCCTCCGCCGCGCCGAAATGCGCTGCCGCGTCTATGCCGCGCGCGAGCCCGCTCACCACGGTCAGCCCGGCCTCGCCCAGTTCCTGTGCAATGTCGCGCGCAAAGCGACAGGCGGCGGCGGAAGCGTTGCGCGCGCCGACGATGGCCACCATCCGCCCCGCGAGCAGCTCCGCCCTCCCCTTGAGGATCAGCGCGGACGGCGCATTGTCGAGCAGGCGCAGCAGCGGCGGATATTCGGGATCGTCGACGAACAGGTAGCGCGCGCCCAACGCCGCCACGCGCGCCATCTCGCGCTCGACCGCAGTGACTGGGGCTGGGCTGAACGGCTGTCCGCCCGCCTTGCGGACGATGTCAGGGAGCGCCTCGAGCGCGGCGCTCGCGCTGCCGAAGCGACGCACCAGCTGGCGGTAGGTGACGGGCCCAACCCGCCGAGTTCGGGCAAGCCGCAGCCGCGCAAGCGCAGTATCACTCACGCGGGAGAGGCTTTGCTGCGACCGACCTTGGGTTCCGTTCCGGCGAGCAGGCGCGAGATGTTGCTGCGATGCGCCCACCACACCAACAGCGCCACCGCGATTGCCATCGGCAGCATCGCGCCCGAGCCGAACAGCGCGATGCTGACCGGGAAGCTCACCGCAGCAAGCAGGCTCGACACCGAGGAGAAGCGCGTCGCAGCGAGGCTGCCGAGCCACGTCAGCGCGTAGATGAGGCCCGCGACAGGCAGCAGCGCGAGCGCCACGCCCATCAGCGTCGCCGCGCCCTTTCCGCCGCGAAGGCCCAGCCACACCGGATAGAGGTGTCCGATCACCGCTAGCGCTCCAGCGGCGGGGGCGGCGTCGGGCGCCACGAACAGCGCCAGCAGCACTGCCGCCGCGCCTTTGAGGAGGTCGAACAGCAGCGTCGCCGCGGCCAGGTCCTTGCGCCCGGTGCGCAGCACGTTGGTCGCTCCGGTGGCGCCCGATCCGATCTGGCGGACGTCGCCGACGCCGCCGATCCGTGCCAGCAATAGCCCAAAGGGGATCGATCCGAGCAGATAGCCCGCAACCATCACCAGGATCGGTGTCCAATGGATCATTCGCGCAGCCCCTCCGCCATGTTCACGGGCTGTTCGGTAAGCCCGCGACGAACGCGTCACAAGGGGGGGCGGCTTGCACCGCGCTCGCCCACGTGGCTAGTCGCGGAGCATGCAGGTGCGCAGCGACGACCCGACCCTCATCTTCGACAGCGGCGTAGGCGGCCTTACCGTGCTGCGTGAGGTGCGAGCGCTGCTGCCCGAAATGCCGCTGGTGTACGCCGCGGACCGCGCGGGCTTTCCCTATGGCACCAAGTCCGAGGCGGAAATCGCGGCGCGCGTTCCGGCGCTGCTCGGGCGGTTGGTGGAGCGATACCGTCCGCGCATCGCGGTGATCGCATGCAATACCGCTTCGACCATCGCGCTGCCCGCGGTCCGCGCCGCGCTCGATCTGCCGATCGTCGGCACGGTGCCCGCGATCAAGCCCGCCGCGGCGATTAGCGTCACCCGCGTGATCGGCGTGCTCGGCACGCAGGCGACCGTCCGGCAACCCTATGTCGACCGCCTCGCCGCGGAGTTCGCGAGCGACTGCACCATCGTCCGCCACGGAGCCCCGGAACTGGTGGAGCTCGCCGAGATGAAGCTGCGCGGCAAGCCTCTCCCGGAACGAGGCGTCGCCGCTGCCATAGCGCCGATGTTCGCGGAAGAGGCCGGGGCGGAGATCGACGTCATCGTCCTCGCCTGCACGCATTTTCCGCTGTTGTCGGACGAGATCGCGGCGGCGGCTCCGCACGAGGTCGCACTGGTCGACGGTGCCGCTGGCATCGCTCGCCGCTGCGCAACGCTGCTGGCGGGCCAGTCCGTGAGGCGCACCTGTGTCGATCGCGCAGTGCTGACCGGGGAGGATGACCCGCTCCCCGCCCTCGTCCAGAGCTTCGCACGGTTCGGGCTTCCGGAGGTCGAGCGGCTGTAGTTGCTGCGAATCGTTCGCGCTCGCATCGCCCCGCGTTCGGCGCTATGCGGCGCGCCACGATGGACTATCAGCACCAGTTCGAACGCGCGATCGAACGGCTCCACGCCGAAGGCCGCTACCGCGTTTTCATCGATATTCTGCGCAACAAGGGCATGTTCCCGAACGCGCGCTGCTTTGCAGGCCATAATGGCCCGAAGCCGATCACCGTGTGGTGCTCCAACGACTACCTCTCGATGGGGCAGCACCCCGACGTCATCGCCGCGATGGAAGGCGCGCTGCACGACGTCGGCGCGGGCTCCGGGGGCACGCGCAACATCGGCGGTAATACGCACTACCATATCGACCTGGAGGCGGAACTCGCCGACCTGCATGGCAAAGAGGCCGCGCTGCTGTTCACCTCGGGCTACATCTCGAACGAGGCGACGCTGTCGACCCTCGGCAAGGTGCTTCCGGGGCTGATCATCTTCTCCGACGAGCTCAACCACGCATCGATGATAGCGGGTATTAGGGGCGCGGGGTGCGACAAGCGCGTGTTCCGCCACAACGACCTCGCTCATCTCGAGGAGATGCTGAGTGAGGCGGACCCGGACGCGCCCAAGCTGATCGCATTCGAGAGCGTCTATTCGATGGACGGTGACGTGGCGCCGATCGCGGCGATCTGCGATCTCGCCGACAAATATGGCGCACTCACCTACTGCGATGAAGTCCACGCGGTGGGCATGTATGGGTCGCGCGGTGGTGGCATAACCGACCGCGATGCTGTCGCGGATCGGGTGACGATCATCGAAGGCACGCTGGCCAAGGCGATTGGCGTCATGGGGGGCTATGTCGCTGCCGATCAGGTGATCATCGACGTGGTGCGGAGCTACGCGCCGGGCTTCATCTTCACCACGTCGCTGTCGCCGGTGCTGGTCGCGGGTGCGCTGGCGAGCGTGCGGCACCTCAAGCAGTCCAACGTCGAGCGCGAGGGCCAGCAGGCCGCTGCCGCTCGTCTCAAGTCGATGATGGCCGACGCGGGCCTTCCGGTGATGGCGTCGGAGACGCACATCGTGCCGCTGATGGTCGGCGATCCGGTGCGCGCCAAGCGGATCAGCGACATCCTCCTCGCCGAATACGGCGTCTATGTGCAGCCGATCAATTTCCCGACCGTCCCGCGCGGGACAGAGCGCCTGCGCTTCACGCCAGGGCCGAGCCACGACGAAGCGATGATGCGCGAACTGGTCGACGCGCTGAGCGAGATTTGGGAGCGGCTGGAACTGCGCAAGGCGGCGTAGCAGCGCAACCCTCCGTCACGTCGCCCCGGAGTCATTCCGGGGCCGGGCCTTCTTCCTGATGCGACGCACGGGCGCTAGTCTCCGAGGAGAACGCGCGCAAAAACCTCCGCATCGACGTTGCCGCCCGACAGGGTGATGCACAGCCCGTCGCGCACCTCGACCTTTCCTGCCAGCACCGCCGCGAGTGCGACCGCTCCGCCGGGCTCGACCACTAGCCGCAAACGGTCGAACGCGCAGCGCATGGCGTCCGCCACCTCCGCCTCGCTCACCGACACCGCCTTCGCCCCTGCGTCCATCAGCACCGCGAGCGGACGCTCCCCGGTGACCAGCGTTTGGACCGCATCGCACATGGTCGGCGGTGGATTGGGGCCAACCGGCACCGGTCGACCAGCCGAAAGGCTCGCGCCGACATCGTCCCACCCCTCGGGTTCCACTAACGTGATCGGCGTGCCGGGCGATGCGAGCGCGATACCGCCAGACAGCCCCCCACCGCCGCAGCACACCACCCACCCGGCGGGTTCCCTCCCAGTAAGGTCGCGCAGCTGCGCCGCCACTTCCACCGCGACGCTGCCCTGCCCTTCGATCACCCACGGGTCGTCAAAGCTCGGCACGACGACCGCCCCGCGCGCACCCGCCAGCCGAGCGGCGATGTCCTCGCGCGATTCGCGATAGCGGTCGTAGAGCACTACCTCGGCCCCAAGCGCTTGCGTGTTGGCGACCTTCTTTACCGGGGCGTCGCGCGGCATGACGATGGTCGCCGCCACACCCAGCCGCCGCGCCGCCCAAGCCACCCCCTGCGCATGATTGCCGCTCGAGAACGCGACGACGCAACGCCTGCGCTGTTCGTCGGAGAGGTCGGTCAGCCGATGCCACGCCCCGCGGACCTTGAACGCACCGATCGGCTGCAGGCACTCCGCCTTGCACCAGATGGTCGCATCCTCGACCTCCAGCGGCAGCAGCGGCGTCGGCGGAAGGATCTTGGCGATCTTGGCCGCGGCCGCGAGCACGCCCTCGCGTGTCGGACGACGATCGGGAGACAAGGGGGTAGGGTTCGGCATCGCTTTCCCTTATGCGCGGGCCAACCGCGGGCTTGTCCCGCTTAGAATGGAGGAGCGTCGCGTGAGCAAGGTGCTGGTGATCGGTGCGGGCGGAGTGGGATCGGTCGCGGTGCACAAGATGGCGATGAACGCCGACATCTTCCCCGCGATCACGCTCGCCAGCCGCACAAAGTCGAAGTGCGACGCGATCGCCGAATCGGTCAAGGCGCGCACCGGCGTGACGATCGACACGGCTCAGATCGACGCCGACAATGTTGCTGCGACCACCGCCCTCATTCAGCGCACCGGCGCTAAGCTCGTCGTCAACCTCGCCCTCCCCTACCAGGACCTCCACATCATGGAGGCGTGTCTGGCGGCCGGGGCAGACTATCTCGACACTGCCAACTACGAGCCGCTCGACGAGGCGAAGTTCGAATACAAATGGCAGTGGGCCTACCACGACCGCTTCAAGGCGGCGGGGCTGATGGCGTTGCTCGGGTCGGGCTTCGATCCAGGTGTGACGAGCGTTTTCACGACCTGGCTCAAGAAGAATCATTTCAGCCGCATCGACACGCTCGACATCCTCGATTGCAACGGCGGCGATCACGGGCAGGCCTTTGCCACCAACTTCAACCCCGAGATCAACATTCGCGAAGTGACCGCGCCGGCGCGCCACTACGAAAACGGCGAGTGGGTTGAGACACCCGCGATGGCGACCCGCCAGGCCTTCGACTTCGAGGAGGTCGGGGTGCGTAACATGTACCTGATGTACCACGAGGAGCTCGAAAGCCTCGCCACGCACCTGCCGGAGATCAAGCGGCTGCGGTTCTGGATGACCTTCGGCGATGAGTATATCAAGCACCTCACCGTACTGCAGAATGTCGGCATGACGCGGATCGACCCGGTGATGCACAACGGGGTCGAAATCATCCCTCTGCAGTTCCTGAAGTCAGTCCTGCCCGAGCCCGCATCGCTCGGTTCTACCACCAAGGGCAAGACCAACATCGGCGTGATTGCCACCGGCATCGGCGAGGATGGCGCGGAAAAGACCCTCTACCTCTACAACATCTGCGACCATGAGGACGCTTACGCCGAAACCGGTAATCAGGCGGTCAGCTACACCACCGGCGTTCCCGCGATGATCGGCGCCGCGATGATGCAGACGCGGACGTGGCGGGGCGACGGCGTGTTCAACATGGAGCAGTTCGATCCCGATCCGTTCATGGCGATGCTCAACGCGCATGGCCTGCCGTGGCAGGTGAAGGAGCTCGACGCTCCGCTCGCCTTCTAATGTCGGCTGGGCCGGACGGTTACCCCTGCGGGAGTATCAGGACCGTCCGGCCCGCCTCAGGCTTCAAGTAACGCTGCGCCAGCAGCTGAAGCTCGCCCGGGCTTACCTGTAGATCGTTGAGGTAGCGGCGCAGATCCGCGAGCTGTTGCGGGTCGCGCAATGCTCGGTCGGTCTGGTTCATCCAGAACACATTGCCCGTCGCCGCGCGCATCACCTGCTCGCGCGCGGGCCCGACCGCGCGTTGCAACTCATCCGCGCTGACCGGCGTCCGCGCAAGGTCCGCGGCGATACTGCGAGTGAGCTCCACCAGCAATTGCGTACGCGCCGGCGGGACCATCCCACCGACCAGCACGTAACCGGCGTTGGGAAGCAGCCGGTTGGTGTTGGAGATCACCGCCTGGCTGTAGCTCGCGCCCGCCTGATCGCGCAGGCGTTCGTAGAGGCGGTTGTTGAACACCGCCGCCAGTATTTCGAGCTGCCGTTCGGTCCGCGCATCGAGCGGCGCTACGCTTGCGCCAGTGGGGTACGCGATGAGCGCCGCAGCCTGCGACGCGCCGCCGGTGTGGCGCAGCGTGACCGGGGCCGCAGCCACCGGGCTGAGCCGCACATCGTTGACGGCACTTGGCGGAGCGGTGCGCGCCGGAATGGCGCCAAAGGTCTCGCCGAGAATGCGGTCGAGGTTCGTGCCCGCGGTGTCACCAAAGATCTGCAGCTCGATCGGGCCGCTCGCCAGTATCGGCGCCCAGAACTGCCTGAACGCTGCGGGCGTCAGCGCCGCCACCTGCTCACGCGTCGGCGCCGCGTAGCGCGCATCGCCCGAGTAGAGCGTCGCATCGAGATCGCTCTGCATCACCTCGATCGGTGAGGAGCGCCGCGATCCCAGGGTTAGGAGCGTGCCCGCGCGCAACCGCTCGACCGGCGTCGGCTGCCAACCCGGCGCTGCAAGCTTGGAGGCGAGGAGACGCAGCTGATCCGCCAGGTCCGCGCGGTTGGTCTCCGCCATCATGACGAAGGCGTCGTCCTCGACCCTGAAGCTCATGCCGATCGCACGGCCGGCAACCAGACGATCGAGCGCGCTCTGATCGAGCCGGCCGATGCCCGATTCGATCAGCGCGCCCTCACCCGACCACAAAAGATTCGGGCCGCGAGGGTCGAGCGCCTGACGGCCCCTCCCAAATCGGACCCGAATGCGAATCTTGTCAGGTTCGATATTGGTCTCACGCACCAACGCGCGGACGCCGTTGGAGAGTTCGAGCCTGTCGAAATCGAAACCTGCGATGCGTTCACGCGACGCAACGCGTCCGACCGGGCCGAGCGTCGGCAAATCGCGCATCGTCACCCTGGAGCCGCTTGTCGTCTGGGCCGTCGCGCGCGCCGCTCCGCTCACCGCCTGCAACAGCGCCGCGTCGCCGTTGGCGATCGGCGTCGGTGAAACGAGCACCGCGCGCTCCACGCCGCTGAACAGGTTGCGCAGATGGCGATGCACGTCGCCGGGTGACACGCGCGCAACCATGGCGCGCCAAATCGCGAGCGCGTGGTCGGGTGAGGTCACCGTCTCGCCAATGTCGACCGCCTGGATCAGGTCGTCAGCTTGCTTCGTCCCGGCCTCATTGATCGCATTGGCCGCTTGAGTCGCGAGGAAATTGTCGACCTCCGCCGCCTCGCGTGCAATCTCGGCCGTCGTTGGGGGCGAGGAGAGCGCCGACGCGACGACGCTACGGGCATCCGAGATAGCACCCGCCCAGTCGCTCCCGGTCGGAGCCACCGTCAGGGTCGTGACCCACGCCGAACGCGAGACCTTTTCGTCGTCGGCGCGGGCCACGACGAAACGACCACCGCTTCGCGCACGCTCTTCCAAACGTCGGTTGAGCACCAGCATCGCGAGCGTGTCGCGCATCAGCCCGTGCGTATATTCAACACTGTCGGTGACCCGCGTCCAAGGCCGCAACCATGCGAGATTGGCAACCAGCGGCTGACTAGGCTCGACGAACAGCTTCGTCCGGGGTCGCGAAGCGTCCGGGCGGCCGAAGTCAGGCGCGGTTCCGGCCGCAACTCCCTCGATGCGCCATGCTCCAAAATGCTGGACCACGGCGCGCTCGAGCAAGGCCGGGTCGAGGTCGCCGGCGATGACGATGACGACTCGCTCGGGCCGATACCAGCGCCGGTGAAAGGCGGTGAGCGTCCGACCGTTGGCAGCGCCGAGCGTGCTCTCGCTCCCGATGATCGGGTGCTCGCCGTAGCGCTGACCTGCGAAGAGGTGCTCGCGCGTCTGAGTGGCGAGGCGAAAGGCGGGACCGTCGCTTTCCCGCCGCTCTGCAAGGACGATCGGGCGTTCCGCATTGACCGTGGCATCGGTTAGCACCGGCGCGCGCATCATCCCTGACACATAGCGCATGCTCTCATCGAGCGAGGCAGCCGTCGCGTTCGGGATGTCGAGTTGATAGATCGTCTGCGTCGCACTGGTCGACGCGTTGGTGTCGCTGCCGAACGACACGCCCAGCCTCTGCCAGGCCCGCCGCGCTTCGCCGTCGGAGAGAAACTCCGACTGGCGGAAGCTCAGATGTTCGATGAGGTGCGCCCAACCCGCCTCCCCCGGCTCCTCCATCAGCGATCCCACGTCGACGCGCAGGCGGATCGATACCTGCCCGGGCGGCACGCCGTTGCGGCGGACGGCATAGCGCAAACCGTTGGAGAGAGTGCCGAATTGCCACCCGGCATCGCGTGGAATGTCACTTCCCGCGTAAAGCCACGCACTTCGATCGATCGCTACCGCACTCGCCTCGCGTTGAGGCGCAGTCCCTTGTCCGGTCGAAGCCGTCGGCGCGGCGAGAGCGAGGGCGATGGCGAAAGCGCTGGCGGCGCCGCGACGTAAACTCATTGGGCGCGGCATAGGACGCGTGACTTTCGGTTGGATGAACGAAGCTGCGAGGCTAGCTTCGCCACATGGCTTCAACAAGGATCGCGGTCGCTCAGACGACCAGCCATTGGGACGTGGACGCGAATATCGCCGATCTCCGCCAGGCTGTCGCGAGCGCGCGCCGCGATGGTGCGGAGATGCTGTTCCTCCCTGAAATGGCAGGCTTGCTCGATCGCGATCGGACGCGGGCGGCGGCGAGCATCACGACTCCCGAAGCGAGCCCCTACCTTGCCGCCGCGCGGGAGGCGGCGCTGACCCACAAGCTCTGGATCCACCTCGGCTCGCTCCCTGTGATGGGAGAGGATGGGCGGTGGCGCAACCGGTCGATGGTCATCGACGCCACGGGAGAAGTCGCCGGGGTGTATGACAAGATACACTTGTTCGACGTGTCGCACCCTACAGGCGAAATCTGGCGAGAATCAGCCGCCTACGCTCCCGGCGACCGGCTGTGTGTGGTGGAGGGAACTCCGGTCGGCCGGCTGGGCTTGGCGATCTGTTACGACCTTCGGTTTCCAGAGCTTTTCATCGCGCTGCGATCCGCCGGGGCCGAGGTGATCGCCGTGCCCTCCGCATTCACGGTGCCCACCGGGCAAGCGCACTGGGAATTATTGATCCGCGCGCGGGCGCTCGACAGCGGGTGCGACATTATTGCTGCCGCTCAGACAGGTATCCACGCGGACGGCCGCAAAACCTTTGGCCACAGCATGGTCAGCGATGCGTGGGGGAACGTCGTGCTGGACGCTGGCGTGGAGGCTCGCGTCAGAATTTGTGATTTAGACGCGTCGGGTCGCGATCGCGCGAGGGACACTCTACCGACACAAATCCACCGTGGGGCTCGTCCCATCCATCTTTAGCGGCGAATTGCACGGTATGCACAAGCGTACGGAAAGAAAAAGCCCCCGTACCAAGGTACGGGGGCTCTCGCAAAACCGTGACTACCGGTCCAGCTTACGGGCTGGTCGGGCTGGTGTCGCGACCGTCGACGGCAATGATGATGCCGGCGATGATTGCAGCAGCGGCAAGAACCGCCAGCAGCCACGAGCCGCCGAAGCCGCCCTCACCTTCACCCATCGTCTGGGCGTCAACCACCTGGGTGTCGGCGCGAAGATCGTCGTACTGGGGCGCTGCCGAGGCAGCGACCGGCGCCATCACCATCGCAGCGGCCGTCATCGCCACCGATGCTTTCTTCATGAAGGTCATGTCTTTTCTCCACTGGCTTCACGGTTCAAACTTATTGGGTCACCTGTCGGGCCCGACGGGTAACCGAAACCGTAATCCACGGCCCCAGTAGCAACCCGACCTCGACATCGCAACCCCAAGTTCCATGCCGCCAAATCCGCAGACACCGAGAAAGTTTCGATTACGCGACACGAGACGGCGTTGCGTGACTAAAAGATCACAACTTGCCAGAAGTTGAACAGGTCAGCCCTTGAACGCCGGCGCGATCCGCTCGGCGGTCACTGGGAAACCCGCATCGCCTCGTATGCAGAGGAAGTCCTCACCACGAACGCTTGTTTTCCAGGGCGTTACTCGGCGTGCTGCGAATGCGCCCACTTGATCGTAAGCTGCCGGGATCGAGGTCCAAAGCGCCATTCGATCCAACGTTCGGCGTGTCGGAAAGATGAGCGTATTGTTGCCGTCGTCTGCATGGCGGAGCAGTTGACGGGCTGAGGACCAGAGTGTCTCGATCGACTCTTCGCGATCGGGAGAGGCAAGCTGGCCCTGCGGTGCCACCGCGATGAAAAATCGCGTGTCGAACACCCTCGCGTGCTGGAAATTCGGTCTCCAGCGCGTGAACGGAGTGAGCGCTTGCAGGTCAAGCCGGATGCTGGACTGGGCCACAAGCTCGGCGAAATTTGATCCAGCGTGGAGCTTGCGCCGGAATTCGGCGATCTCGTCAGGAGCGATGTCCAGGCCAACAGCCACGCCCGTCTCCTCAATCGTTTCGCGAATGGCCGCGATCCGTGCGGCGGCGTCAGCGAGCGGAAGTCCGATGTGAATTTGCTCCGCCAGCCTGACGTCGGATGCGTCGACTCGACCGCCCGGAAACACCGTCGCGCCTGGCGCGAAGCGCATTGTGGACGCTCGGCGGACGAACAAAGCCTCTACGGCACCTTCCCCCTCACGGAGCAAGACCAGCGTTGCAGCGGGGATTGCGGGGACCAATCCGGTCTCATCATCGTCGTCGCTGAACACCCACGCAGGCGCCGACTGCTCAGCCTCGTGCTGATGTGCTTCGCTCCAATCGTCGCTCATTGCGGCGAGCTTGCTCCGATCGGACGGCTCGGGCAAGCATATCGCTCCGCCGCCGCGGCGGGGAGGAACTTGCGTCGATGGGTGCCCTCGATCTGATCGCCCTTGCGGGCAGCTTCAGCTTACTGTCCGGCTGGCGTCTTTACTTCACCTTGCTTGTCGCCGGTGGTGCGATGCGCATGGGCTGGATAGATCTTCCTGAGAAGCTCGCCGCGCTGGATGTGCTGGCGAACCCGTGGGTGCTTGGGATCGCGGTAATCGGTTTCGTCGCAGAGTTTTTCGCCGACAAGGTGGCGTGGCTCGACAGTGCGTGGGACGCCGCGCACAGCTTCATTCGGCCGCTGGGCGGCGCTCTGCTCAGCCTGGCTATCGTCGATCCCGGCGATCCAGCTTGGCAGGTCGCCGCGTTTCTACTGGGCGGCGGCGCGGCGATGCTCAGCCACGGGGTAAAGGCGAGCAGCCGAGCGGTCGTCAACGCTAGTCCCGAACCGTTCAGCAACGCCGTCGTCTCTGCGGGCGAAGATGTCGCCACCGCGGGGCTCGCCGCTTTGGCACTCGCCAACCCAACAATCGCGCTCGTGCTGGCGGTAACAATGCTGATCGCGTCCATCGCAGCGCTCTTTGCCCTGCGTCGGATAGTGAGGCGGATCGGCGCGAATATGCGCCGCGGTCCGGCAGCCATGCTCGGGATGGAGCGGCGGGACGAACCGCTCAGCTGACCGCAGCTATCTCTGCGAAACCGGTGGTGGAGCCGAGGGGAATCGAACCCCTGACCTCTGCAGTGCGATTGCAGCGCTCTCCCATCTGAGCTACGGCCCCGCCCGGTGTGGCGCGCCTTTAGCGAGGGGCCGCGTCGCCCGCAAGGCGCTTTTCTTCGACCCTACCAGGTCGCCGCGCCGGCGCTGTCGTCGTGGGCGAGGAAGCGCTCGGCATCGAGCGCCGCCATGCACCCCATCCCCGCCGCAGTCACCGCCTGGCGATAGACCTTATCGGCGACGTCCCCCGCCGCGAATACGCCGGGAACGCGGGTGTTAGCGGTCCCCCGCTCGACAACAAGATAGCCGTCATCATCAAGGTCGAGTTTGCCGTGGAACAGTTCGGTCGACGGCTTGTGTCCGATCGCCACGAACGCGCCGTCGGTCGCAATGTGCGACGCTTCGCCCGTTTCTGTGTCGATCAGGTCCACCCCCACCAGTCCCGCGACCGGGCCGTCGCCGCCGACGAACCGCTCGACCCGCTTGTTCCAAAGCGTCGTGATGTGCGGGTGCTGGAGCAGACGGTCCTGCAGGATTTTCTCGGCACGCAGCGTATCGCGGCGGTGGATGAGCGTGACGTCCTGGCTGTGGTTGGTAAGGTACAGCGCTTCTTCGACGGCCGTGTTGCCCCCGCCGATCACCACCACCTTCTTCCCACGGTAGAAAAAGCCGTCGCATGTCGCGCAGGCCGAGACGCCCTTCCCAGCGAGTTCCTTTTCGCCGGGCACGTCGAGCCACTTGGCCTGCGCGCCGGTCGCGATGACGACAGTTCGCGCACGATAAACGGTGCCGCCATCGCCGACGGCGCGGAATGGGCGCGCGCTGACGTCGATGTCCACGATCTGATCCCAGACCATGCGCGTGCCGACATGCTCCGCCTGCGCCTGCATTTCCTCCATTAGCCAAGGGCCCTGGATTGCAGTGCGAAAGCCGGGGTAGTTCTCGACGTCGGTGGTAATGGTAAGCTGGCCGCCCGGTTGCAGCCCCTGCACAACAACCGGATTCATTCCCGCTCGCGCCGCGTAGATCGCGGCGGTCAGCCCGGCAGGACCCGAGCCGATGATCAGCATCGAGGTTTCGATCATTTCAGACATTATGGCTCCAGTTGGTCGGCCGGGCGCCGATTATTGCGCGGCGGGGAGATAGTCGGGAAGGTTGGCAAACGCTTCGAGCAAACCCTCACCCCAGGCAGCAGAAACTGCGCGATATTCATCGTCTTGCGCTTCGATCCTGCGTCGCACCGAGAACTTCAGTGCATCGCGGGGCAGCACGGCAAGATCGAGCGGCATGCCGACCGAGAGATTGGATTTGATGGTCGAATCCATCGAAACGACGGCGGCGTTCACCGCGTCCACCAGGCTGGTCTGGGGGGTGATAACGCGATCGAGAATGGGCTTGCCGTATTTGTGCTCGCCGATCTGCAAGAACGGTGTGTCGCGGGTCGCTTCGATAAAGTTACCCGCAGAATAAATCAGGAAGATGCGCGGGCGCCCTCCACGGCGCTGCCCGGCTAGAATGAGCGAGGCCCCGGCACTGATCCCCTGCGCAGCGACCGCGCGGCCGTGGGTCGCCTGCATCTCGCGCATCGCCTGACCGATCAGCTCCGCCGCGCCGTGAAGGCTCGCAGCCGACATGATCGTCTCGGTCGTCTCCCCAAGCAGGTAGCGATCGAGCTGCGATTGGATGCGTGTGACGATGCCCTGCGTGATAGAAAGATTGCCGGCGGTCATTAGCACGATCGCCCGCTCGCCCGGCTCCTCCCAGGTGAACATCTTGCGAAAGCGCGAAATATTGTCGACGCCCGCGTTGGTGCGCGTGTCGGAGAGCATAACCAGCCCTTCCTCGACGTTGATCGCCACGCAGTAGGTCATTGTTGCTGCTGCTCCTGCTGCGCGCGGCCCTGCTGCTGCGGGGCGTCGCGTTGCGCCGATGCGGCGCGAGCAGGCTCCGGCGCGGGCGCGGGCTCGCCCGTGCGACGCGGGCGGCGGCTGTCCTGCGCGGCACGCATGCGCCCGACCTGAACGAGCTGCTCGTCGCCCGGCTGCGCGAGGGCGATGCGGACGTCGGCGTCGACGCCGCTTGCGCTGCCACCGACTGCGTGCCCACGTACCGGCGCCGCGTCGCGCGCATCGAGCCCGGTCGTCAGCCGCACGTAACGCGCGGTCGGACAGAGGTTGGCGGACGGATCGAAGCCCACCCAGCCGAGCCCATCGACCCACGCCTCGGCCCAGGCGTGGGTTTCGTGCAGCGGATGGCCATCGTCCTTCGCCAGCAGGTAGCCGGTGACATAACGCGCCGGCACGCCATGCGCGCGAGCAGCGGCAATGAAGACGTGCGCCTGATCCTGACAGACGCCGATCCCACCGCTCATCGCTTCGATGGCGGTTGTGTCTGTGCCCGTCACGCCGCTGACGTAGCGCAACCGCTCATGCACGCGCTCTCGCAAGGCGTGGAGCCAGGCGAGGCGATCGTCCGGGCCGGGCGCGGGGAGCAGGTCGCGGATCGCGCGGTCGGCGCGAGTGTGCGGCGTCACCCGGCAAAAGATGTCCTGCGCCAGCCGCACGGTGAGGCCCGTGACAAGCCCCGCGCGATCCTCCGTTTCGACGAGGCCCTGGGCGACGATGTCGACGTCGCCCGGCGGCACCGGCCCTGCCCACAGCCCGGCGCCCTCACCATAGCCGGTCTCGGTCGAGGGAGCGACCTCCTCGCCGTTGACGGTGACCGCCCAGCGCTTGATCGCCAGCGCGGCGTAAGGCTCGGGCCACAGCCGCAGCGCGAGGCTGAGCCGCCCCGAACCGCGCGGGAAGTGGTAGACCGTTCGATGGGTGACGACCAGTCGCAGGCGTTTCGCTTCAGACGAAATGATACGCCTCCCCGATATCGCGCGAGGTCCGGTCGAGCTCGGCGAGCGATTCCAGCACGAACTCGTGCAGACCATATTGGAAAATCGCGCCCGCACGCATCCGCTGCAACCGGGTGTCGAGGCGGGCGACGCTGCGGTCCGCCTCCTGCTCTCCGCTCACCGTCTGCGCCAAACGGTCGAGATGATAGCGCAATTGATCGACGCTGTAGGCGAGGCTGCGCGGAAAGATGCGGTTGATCAGCAGGAAGTCGGTGATGTGCCACGGCCGCACATTGTCGCGATAGACATGGTAATAGGCGCGCAGCCCGGACACCGTCTGAAGCAGCGCATTCCAGCGATAATGGTCGCGATGCCCGCCCATCACCTCCCCCTCCGGAAGGAGCAGGTGATAATTGGTGTCGAGCAGCCGCAGGGTGAGGCCCGCGCGCTCCACCGCGCCACCGATGCGCAGAAAATGATAGCCCTCGTTCCGCAACATCGAGGTCGAGACCGCGCCGCGAAAGCGCGCGACATAGCCTCGCGTCCAGTCGATCAGTTGCGGCAGATCACGCACGGCACGCTCGGTGTTGAGCCGTTCCAGCTTGCGCCACCCGTCGTTCAGCGCCTCCCACATCTCAGCCGTCAGCGCGGTGCGCACCGCCCGCCCGTTGGCACGCGCGCGGTCAAGGCTGGCGCGGATCGAGGAGGGGTTGTCGGGATCGAGTAGAAGCACCGCGACCGCGTCGGCCTCGCTGACTTCCGCGCCCCGATCGACGAAGCGCTCGCACCCGGCGACGCGCAGCACCGAACGCCAATCGTCGGCGCTGATGCCATCGGGCAGCATCGACAGACGCCGTCCGAACATGAGCAGTCGACCGGTCGCGTCGGCACGCTCAGCATAGCGCGCCAGCCAATAGAGGTTGGACGCGGTTCTCGACAGCATCTGGGTCATGGCTCGAGCACCCAACTGTCCTTCACTCCGCCCCCTTGCGAGCTGTTAACCACCAGCGACCCTGGCGTCAGCGCGACGCGGGTGAGGCCGCCTGGAACGAGACGAATATTTTTGCCGACCAGGCAGTACGGACGGAAGTCGACGTGTCGACCGACGATTTCAGCCGCACCGCCCTGCCCTTCTGCCAGCGTTGGCGCGGTCGACAGGTCGAGCGTCGGTTGCGCGATGTAATTGTCGGGATTCGCGCGGATACGCTTCGCGAACGCCTCGATCTCCGCCTGCGTAGCCTTGGGCCCGATCAGCATGCCGTAACCACCCGAGCCGTGCACTTCCTTCACCACCAGATCGGCGAGATTTTCGAGCACATAGTCAAGCTCACCGCCCTCCCCGCAGCGCCACGTCTGGACGTTCGGAAGCAGCGCCTCCTGCCCGAGGTAGAAGCGGATCATCTCGGGCACGTAAGTATAGATCGCCTTGTCGTCGGCGATCCCTGCGCCGGGGGCGGAAACGATCGTCACCTGCCCGCGCCGATAGGCATGGAACAGCCCGGGCACGCCCAACAGCGAATCCGGTCGAAACGCGAGCGGGTCGAGGTAGGCGTCGTCGATGCGGCGATAAATGACGTCGACCTGCCGCGGACCGGCGATCGTCTTCATCTTCACCCCGCCGTCATCGACGATCAGGTCGGCCGGCTCCACCAGCTCGACCCCCATCAGGTCGGCGAGATAGCTGTGCTCATAATAAGCGGAGTTGAGCGGACCCGGCGTCAGCACGACCGCGGTTGGATCGCCGCGGCTTGCGGGAGGCGCCATTTCTCGCAGCGTTTCAAACAAGAGCTGCGGGTAGTTCTCGACCGGGCGCACTTGGCCGCCAGCGAATAGCGTCGGAAACATCCGCTGCATGATCGCGCGATTTTCGAGCATGTACGAGACGCCGGACGGGGTACGGCAATTGTCCTCCAGCACTGCGAAGTCCTGCGCGCCGGTGCGCACGATATCGATCCCGACGACGTGGCTGTAGACGCCCCCCGGCGGGTCGAAGCCAAGCATTTGCGGCACGAACGCCGCATTGTCGTAGACCAGCCGCCCCGGGACGATACCCGCCCGCACGATCTCTCCGCGGTGATAGATGTCGTGGATGAAGGCGTTGAGCGCTCTCGCTCGCTGCCGGATCCCCTGGTCGAGTCGGCTCCATTCGCGCGCAGAAAAAACGCGGGGGATAAGGTCGAAGGGGATCAGCCGCTCGGGATCGCCGCCTTCGCCATAGACCGCGAAGGTGATGCCGATGCGCCGAAAGATCGCCTCCGCCTCCTCGCGACGGTGATGGAGGCCGTCGACGCCGACTTCATCGATCCAGCGCGCGACGTCGGCGTAGGCGGCGCGGGTCAGACCGTCTTCGTCACGCCATTCGTCAAACGCCATCAGCCCCGGCCCTGCCTCTCACCCTGAAACGCGCCGCTTAGGCGGCGGGTGGAGCGGGGGCAAGGTCCGGTCCGGTCGCGTTCAGCGCGACGCCACTCGAACGCGGGTGCGCGTCGCGGCGAGCCGCTGTCCGGGCTGCGCTCGGCTGGCCCACAGCACCGTCTCACTCGGCGCCATTGCGCGCACGAAGCAGCGCCCACGCGCCAGCGATTGGCAGGCACGCGCCGCCGCCGCCTGCGAGCCAAAGCCCGTGAGCGAAAGCCGGTAGAAAGTCCGCCCGCGCACGACCGCGCGCGTGGTCACCGCGCGACGCGCCGCGATGTCGGGGGAACGTGCGGCCAATCGCCGCCATTCGCTGCGCGCGGTGCCCGCACGATCGAACGCGGCGAGCTGGATGCTCCACCGCCCGTTGGTCGCCTGCCGGGCGCTGCCGAGGCGAACCGCAGCCACAATGCGAGGCGCGCTACGGGCGCGGAAAGGTCGACTGACCGCTGCAACGATGCGCTCGAGCGTGCTGCGCGAGGCGGCTTCCGCCCGGGTGGGGAGAGGCTGCACCACCGGGTTGGACACGAACTGGAGACTCGCCGGCGCGACCGACGCAACCTGTTCCGTCGGCGCAGGCATAGCCGCAGGCGCGGGTAGAGCCACGGTCGCAACCGGCTGCGGTGCGGGCGGCGCCTCCAACGCGGGGGCCGGGGGCGGCGGAGCGGGCGGCGTCGCCTCGGCGAGCTGCGCGCGGACCTCCGGCGCGACTTGTGCGTCCGGCGCACGCGGCGCGTAGAGAGCGAGCGGCGCAGGATCTTCGCTCGCCGCAAGCCGGGGCGCACGCGTGTGCCCGTCCAGCGCGAGCCGGTGCGGCATGCCAGGATCATCGCTCGCATCACGACCGAGCAGGCCCGCGATCTTGGCGCGACCCGTGGAGGCGCCTGCGATGCGCGCCCATTCGGCAATGCGCTGCTCCGACGCGGCAGGTCCAATGTCCTGCGCGGCGATCACCCGGGCCTCCAGCCAACGCCCCGCTAGGGCGTAAGCGAGAGCAAGGTTTTGCCGATCCCGCGCCGTCGCATCGTTGGCCCGAGCGACGTCAGTGAGCACCATCACCGCCCGCTCCGCCGAACCGGCCAGCGCCAGCGCAAGGCCGTAATCGGATGCGGGCAGACGCTCGGCATTGCGATCCAGCAAGGCGAGCGCGTCCGGCGAGCGATCGTTGGCGACCAGCGCCATCGCCGCGCCGACGATCGTGCGGCTGTCGCTCGCGCCAAGTGCAAGCGCCGCGTCGAAGCTTTCATCGGCCGAAACGTAGCGCCCAGCCGAAAGATATGTCCGCGCGAGCAGAGCGCGATGTTCCGGATTTTGCGGGTCGGCAGCAACCGCCGCTTCCGCGCTCGTGACCGCACGATCGAGCCGACCGCGCGCAAGCTCGCGTTGCGCATCTTCAGCGGAGCGCGCGGCGGCGGCCGGGTTCACTCCGGCGTCGCCGGCGTCCGCCTGCAGCGGCGCGAAGCTCAGCGTGCCGAGCGCGAGCATCACCGCAGACGCGGCGAGTTTGAGGCGCGCTTTCGGATCGAGCTGCATCATTCCTGTCCTTCCGAAGCGGCGTTCGCGAACGCCGTCACCGCCGGCTGGTCGGCGAGAAACTGGTCGAGCAGCCGCACGAGCAACTGCTGCGAGGAAAGGTTTGCCGTAACGCTCGCCAACCGCAGCTTGAGGTGGCGCTCCGGATCGAGGCGCAGCGTGAACGCGTAGCTCCCACGCGCGCCCGGTTTCACCCGCGGCGCGCGAGCAACCCGCGGTCGAGGTTGCGACTGCGTCTCGGCCGCAACGGTCGGCGACCCACCAGCGAGCGACGCGGCGAGCGCGGCCTGCTGCTCCGCGACCGGGCTCGGCACCTGGTCGGGCACGCTCACCCCAACTGTGATCGGTGCGATCTCTGCCGCAGTCGGCGCATCGACGAAATCGTCGAGAGGGCGGTCGGGCGCGGCGGGATGCGTCAACATCGGCGTCAGGCCGTGATCGACGTGGCGCACAGGTTCGACGTCGCTCTGAACGGGGTCGACATCATAGCCCATGTCGTTCCAGCCGAGGTCTTCGTGCGCCTGGTGCGCGACGTTTCCGCTAAGGCTCGCGAAGCCGCCGAGCGGCATCTGACGACGCATTGCGGGGCGCGCCGCGCCCTTACGAGCGAGGAGGCCTGCCGACAGCGATGCGATAGGTTTGGATTCTGCCATGTCTCTCGCCCTCCCCGTCAGCTCGCGACGCGGCGGCCGAAGCCGCCACCGAGGGGACGAATTGCGCCCGGAGCGACCGGCTGCGCGGCCATCGTCGGCGCGCTGAATACGGTGCGGCGGAAATTCTTTTCGAGGCGATCGGAGACATAGTCCCACAGCGCCACGACCTCCTGCGAGGAGCGGCCGTTGGGATCGACCTCCATTACTGTGCGCCCGTCGATCATCGACGCGGCAAAGTCAGTGCGGTGGTGAAGCGTTACCGGCGCCACGGTGCCATGCTGCGACAGCGCAACCGCTGCTTCGCTGGTGATGCGCGCCTTTGGGGTCGCTGCGTTGACGACGAAGATCAGCGGCTTGCCCGCCCGATCGCAGAGGTCGACCGTGGCTCCCACCGCGCGCAGATCGTGCGGGCTGGGTCGCGTCGGCACTACAATCAACTCCGCGACCGAAATCACGCTTTGGATGGCCATGGTGATCGCGGGGGGAGTGTCGATGACGGCGAGCTTGAAGCCCTGCTGCCGCAGTATCTCGAGGTCATTGGCCAGCCTTGCAACCGTCGTCTGCGCGAAAGCGGGATACTCGCTCTCACGCTCGTTCCACCAGTCGGCGAGGCTGCCTTGCGGATCGATGTCGATCAGCACCACGGGACCATGCCCGGCGCGCTGCGCCTGAACGGCCAAGTGCCCCGACAGTGTCGTCTTGCCCGACCCGCCCTTCTGTGAGGCCATCGCCAATACGCGCAAAGTACGTCCCCCGAATTTAGGTCCACCCCAGGTATCGGCGTCGGCACATGCCCCAATCATCCTAAAGATTGGGTTAAGCGGCGCCGCTCGGCGCTTGGCTGGGAACCCGGCGGCGGCTAAACTCTGTCGGCAGGTAAAGAGCGGGTGACAGGATGCGGCGGCGACTGGTTCGGGTGAGCATGATGACCTTGGCGCTGGCGAGTGCGGGCGTTGCGCAAGCGCAGGTCGTGCGCGGGGTCGAAGCGTGGGAGCGCGGAGATTACCCGAGCGCGGTGCGCGAATGGCAGGCGCTCGCCGAGCGGGGCGACGCCGACGCGCAGTTCAACCTCGGTCAGGCTTACAAGCTCGGCCGCGGGGTGCCGCAGGATCTGACCCGCGCCGCCGAACTCTTTGGTCGAGCCGCCGCGCAGAACCATTTGCAGGCCGCCGATAACCTAGGACTCGTTCTCTACGATTTGGGGCGGCGGGATGAGGCGATGCCGCACCTCATGCGCTCCGCAGATCGTGGGGAGCCGCGCGCGCAATTCGTGCTGGGCGCGGAGTTATTCAACGGCGTGCGCATGTCGCGCGACTGGCCCCGCGCCTATGCGCTGATGAAGCGCTCGGCGGATCAGGGGCTCGAGCGCGCGACTGCCGCGATGACCCAGATGGACGCCGCGATCCCGATCGAACAGCGCCGCCGAGGGCTCGAGCTGGCGCGGGAAATGGAGAGCTCCGAGCAGCGCGCGCGCCTCGCCGCGGTGGCGCCGCCCCCTTCAGCTCCCGCCCCCCGTTCTCCCGGGGCGACCGCGACCCCGCCCTTGCGGCCCGGTGAGGCGACGCCTGCTCCGAACGTGCGGACAGCCGCATCGCGGGAGGCTGCGGCGGTGGTCCCCCCGCGCGCTCCATCACGCCCTGAAACGTCGCCGCCCGCTCGGCCAGCGTCGCCGCCCGCCACTTCGACCTCGCGAGCGGCCGCGCCCGCCGCCGCAACCGCCGCGAACGGCCGCTTCTGGATCCAGCTTGGCGCATTCTCCTCGCGGGACCGTGCGGAGAGCGCGTGGAGCGCGATGCGCGAGCGGACCGCCGGAGCCGGCCCTCGCTACGTCGCGGCCGGGAACGTCGTGCGATTGCAGGCTGGTCCCTATGCGACACGCACCGCCGCTCAATCCGGCTGTACGCGTGCCGGAAACGGTTGCTTCGTCGTCAGTCCGTAACCCAGTCCGCTTCCGCTATCCCACACGCATAGAGGATCGCGCGGTGGTCGGTGTGGCGGATCGCGCACTGCGCCGCATCCGCCGCCACCGCATGCGGACGATAGGCAACCGACCAGCCCGCCGCCGCGAGCATCGGTGCGTCGTTGGCCCCATCCCCAATCGCGAGCGTCGCGGCGCGCGGAACGCCGCCCGCCACTTTCCGCTCCAGCGCAGCGAGCTTGGTCGACGCGTCGACGATTGCGCCCTCGACCTTGCCGGAGAGGTGATCGCGCTCAATCTCCAACCGGTTGGCGATCACGTCGTCGAAACCGATCGCCTTCGCCACCGGCTCCGCAAAGCGTGTGAAACCGCCTGACACGAGCAGCGCCTTCGCGCCCCTCCCCTTCAGCGTTCGCACCATCGTCCGCGCGCCCGGCATCAGCTGCACGCGTTCGGCGAGGCATCGGTCGAGTGTCTCTGCAGGCATCGCTTTCAGAAGCGCGACGCGCGCCTCCAACGCCGCGCGGAAGTCCAGCTCGCCGCGCATGGCCCGCTCGGTGATCGCAGCCACCTGCGGCTTGATCCCGGCATAGTCGGCGAGCTCGTCGATGCATTCGACCGTGATCATGGTCGAATCCATGTCGGCGATGATGAGCTGCGGAAGCGGGACGTCATCCTCCCGCAGCAGCAAATCGATCGATGGGAGTGCGGCCTCGAGGACGGTCCGCGCCTGCCGCAGCGGCACCGCCGTAACGACCTGCGCGGCTCGGCCATCCATCAGCGGCCCCGCTTCGCCTTCGACAAGCGCCGTCGCGCGTGCGATGTGCTGCGGATCGAGCCACGTCGGCGCTACCAGAGTGATGATCGCCACGCCCGCACCTCCGCTGCCGCCGCTTGCGCTCATCGCAGGCCCCACCGCCAGCGGCAAGAGCGCGCTCGCGGTGCGGCTGGCGCTGGAACTGCAGCGCCGCGATCGCGAGGCTTTGATCGTCAACGCCGACGCGAGCCAGGTGTATCGCGACATTCCGATCATCTCCGCCCAGCCCACCGAGGCGGAGCGGATGGGGTTGGCTCACGCGCTGTTCGGCCATGTCGATGCAAGCGAGGCGTGCAGCGCCGCCGCCTGGGCGGACGAGGCCCGCGGCTGCATTGCCGATGCGCACTGCCGCGATGTGACGCCTATCCTGGTCGGCGGCACCGGGCTCTACATAACCACGCTGCTAAACGGGATCGCGCCAGTACCGACGATACCAGCGGCCGTGAGAGAGGAGGTCCGCGCCCTCCCGCCCGCTGCCGCCCATGCGGCGCTGCAAACGGAAGATCCCGCAGCCGCCGCGCGCTTTTCGGCCAATGACCGCACCCGCGTCATGCGAGCGCTCGAAGTCGTTCGCGGGACTGGGCGGCCGCTGTCGCACTGGCAGGGGGAGCGTCGCGGAGGGATTGCGGGCTCTGTGACCCTCTTCCCGCTGATCCTGACGCCCCCCCGGGAGTGGTTGGTGCCGCGCATCCGCACACGTATAGACGCGATGTGGGCTGCAGGCGCCCTCGCCGAGGCGGTCACGCTCGACTCGCGCAAGCTCGACACCGCCCTGCCCGCGATGCGCGCGATCGGCGTTCGTGACCTCATCGAAGTCGCCCGAGGGTCCATCGCGGTCGATGAAGGGCTGGAGCGCATTGCCCTCGCCACCCGCCGCTACGTCAAGCGGCAGGACACCTGGCTGAGGCACCAACCGCCCGCTGACTGGCCGCGCTTCGCCGATCCCGGAACCTATGACGCGGCCGTCGCCCCCCTCGCCGACGCGCTCGTTGACTTGGCCCGGAGCGATCCATAGCCCGTTGTCATGAACGTCTATGACGAGCGCGACGCCGACCTCGACCTGATCCGGGGCCGGCGGGTCGCGATCATTGGCTATGGTAACCAGGGCCACGCGCACGCGCTCAACCTGCGCGACAGCGGCGTGCGCGAGGTCTTGGTCGGCGCACGCGAGGGCTCGCCCAGCGGTGCGAGGGCCGCCGAGGCCGGGTTCCGCGTGCTCACGGTGGCAGAGGCGGCGCGGTGGGCCGACCTCGTCATGCTGCTGGCCCCTGACGAGGATCAGGCGCGGATTTATCGCGAAGAGCTGGAGCCTAACCTTAAAGAAGGCGCAGCCCTCGCCTTCGCTCACGGGCTTAATGTGCATTTCGGGCTGATCGTCCCGCGAACCAACCTCGACGTGTTCCTGATTGCGCCCAAGGGGCCGGGACGCGCGGTGCGCTCCGCCTACGAGGCCGGGAGCGGACTGCCTTGCCTGTTCGCCGTCGCGCAAGATGGGGGCGGGCACGGCAACGGCACTGCCAAGGCGCTCGCGCTCGCCTACGGCGCGGCGATCGGTGCGGGCCGCGCGGCCATGCTCGAAACGAGCTTTCGGGAGGAATGCGAAACCGACCTGTTCGGCGAACAGGCGGTGCTCTGCGGAGGCATCTCGAACCTAGTGATGGCCGGATATGAAACGCTGGTTGAGGCTGGTTACCCGCCGGAAATGGCCTATTTTGAGTGCGTTCACGAGGCGAAGCTGATCACCGACCTCATCTACGAACGCGGCATCGCGCGGATGCGGGAAGCGATCAGCAACACCGCTGAGTTCGGCGACTACGTGACCGGCCCCCGTCTGATCGACGAACGCGTCCGCGCAGAGATGCGCGCGGTGCTGACCGACATACAGCGCGGCCGCTTCGCTCAACGCCTCATGCTAGACACCCAGGCAGGCAGCCCCGAAATGACCGCCGCTCGTCAATGCCAGCGCACTCATCCGATCGAAGCCGTCGGGGAGCGAGTGCGGAACATGATCCCCGGCCTCGGGAAGTAGCGGCGACGCGTCGGCAAGGAGGTTTGTACTCCCCCGCTTGCTGAACGAACGGGAACAGCCCAGACCCTTCCCGCGGCACTCGACCGCTCGGGGAGGGAGATTGTGACGTGCGCTGGTTGACACCTTTCGCCCTAGGGGCTGCCCTCATTGCGACCTCCGCGCTCGCACGTTCGCCGCACGCCGATCGGGTGACCATCTGTCGGGACGCGTTTGGCATCCCGACAATCCACGGCGTTTCGGATGCCGATGCTGTTTACGGAATGACCTACGCCCAAGCCGAGGACGACTTCCCGCGGGTCGAGCGCAACTACCTCATCGCGCTGGGTCGACTGGCGGAGGCGGAGGGGGAAGGCGCACTGTGGAGCGACGTTCGCCAAAGGCTGTGGATCGACGAAGCGGAGCTGAAAGCGCTGCACGCGCGCGCGCCGGCTTGGCTGCGCGCTCTCAACCAGGCGTGGGCGGACGCACTCAACGACTATTTCGTCGACCATCCGAGCGTGACGCCGCGCGCGATCATGCGGTTCGAACCGTGGATGCCGCTCGCCTTTTCGGAAGGGAGCATCGGCGGTGACATTGAACGGGTCGACCTCGCCGCGCTCCGCGCCCTCTACCAGCCCGGGACAGCGAGAGTGGCGCTATACGATCCGTTTGCGCGCGTAGGCGAAGCGCAAGGGTCCAACGGCATCGCCCTCGCGCCGAGCCGAAGCCGCGACGGGCGGGCGCTCCTCCTTATCAATCCGCATACGAGTTTCGCCTTCCGCTCCGAAGCGCAGGTGATGAGCGACGCGGGGCTGCACGTGCACGGCGCGTCAACCTGGGGTCAGTACTTCGTCTACCAGGGATGGAACCGCAATCTTGGTTGGATGCACACCTCCTCCGCGGTGGATAATGTCGATGAGTATCGCGTCCGACTGGAGCCGGACGGACGTCACTATCGCCATGGCTCGGCGATCAGGCCCGTTTCGGTGCGGAACGTCGCCTTTCGAATCCGACGGCCCGACGGAACGATGGAGACGCGTCGCTTCGATCTCCGCGCTACCCACCACGGTCCCATCACTCGCGCCGAATCCGACGGCGCGCTCATCGCCACCGCTCTCATGCACCGGCCGCTGCAGGCGTTGGTCCAGAGCTGGCAGCGCACACGTGCGAGCGGGCTTGCGGACTATCTGCGCATCGCAGAGGGGCGCGCCAACTCGAGCAACAACACGATCCTGGCGACGCGCGCGGGGGACATCGCGTTTCTGATGCCGCAATATGTGCCACGTCGCGATCCCGCGCTCGACTGGACGAAGCCGGTCGACGGCAACAACCCCGCCACCGACGCGCGCGGGCTCCACAGCCTTCGTGAGTTGCCGAGCGTCATCAACCCGCGCTCGGGCTTTGTGCAGAACAGCAACGACGCGCCTTGGCATACTGCGGGCGAAGGCACTCTGCAGGCGGATCGCTACCCGGCCTACATGGACGGCGCCGGCATGAGCATGCGCGGGCTCAACGCGCTCAATCTGCTCGGCGATGGTCGAAAGCACGATCTCGACACGCTGCGCGACCTCGCCTTTTCGAGAGCGCTTCCGGCGTTCGACCGGCTGATCCCGCCGCTGATCGCCGCATTCGACGCGCTTCCCTCTGCCGATCCGCGGCGCGCGACATTGGCTGAGCCGATTGCGCTGTTGCGCGACTGGGACCGACGCTGGGGTCTCGAGAGCGCGGGTTTAACGATCGCCCATCGCTGGGGGACGCTGGCCGTCGAGGCGGTGCCTCCGGGCGGCAGAGCATCCGTGACGTTCGCGGCGATCGATGCACTCCCGGCCGATCGCAAGCTGGCGATGCTCGCGGACGTCGCCGACCGCTTGCGACGCGAATGGGGCACGGTCCGCGTGGCCTGGCGCCAGATCAACTGCTGGCAACAGCCGGTGAGCCCGTTCGAACGTCGCTTCAGTGACACGAGGCCCTGCGTTCCCGTCCCCTTCGCGAGTGGGCAGTGGGGGAGTTACGCTACCTTCGTCCCGACCGCGGCCCCCGGCCAGCGCCGCCAATATGGCGTGCACGGCAACAGCTTCGTCGCAACGGTGGCGTTTGGTCGCGAGCCGGAAGCGCGGGCCATCATGGTTGGCGGCCAATCGAGCGCAGTCGGCAGCCGCCACGCCAACGACCAGATCCAGCTCTACGCCACCGGCCAGCTCAGGCCCGTCCCGTGGCGCACATCGAGCGCATCGGGTGGTTTCGTCGAGCGCTACCAGCCCGGCAGACGCGACATGATATCGCAACGTTGATGGCGACGCCGGCCATCAGCGGCTGCTTGAAATATCAATTGATATCTGTACGCTCATGCGATGACCGCTGTTAGACCCCTCCGCCGCGAAGACTCGCAGGCGGCAACGCGGACAGCGCTGCTTGACGCGGCCGAGGCATTGATCCTCGAAAATTCGATGCCGGGCCTGTCCCTGCGGGCGGTCTGCGCACGCGCCGGCTTCACCCAAGGGGCCTTTTATTCGAACTTCGCCTCGCGCGAGGATCTGCTGCTCGCCGTGATGGAGCGCAATCTCGAAGAGCGCGTGCGCACTTTCGGCGAAATGACGCTCGATTTTCAGGCGATGACGTTCGATCAGACCATCGCGCAGATCGGCGAGTGGCTGGCGACGGTGTCCGACCGCCACGAATGGGCGCGGATGGCGATCGAGCTGCGCCTGGAGGCGGTTCGCAACCCAGCCTTTGCTCGCGCCATTGAAGCGGCCGAACAGCGCATTGACCTTCTGTTCGCCGAACGGATCGATGATCTGGTCGCGCATTTCGGACTGACCCCTCGTTTCCGGTCGACGGAGATCGTCGAGGCGCTACTCGTATTGTGGCGCGGCTTGGCACTGCGCGAAGAAGGAATCGGACGCACCCTCCCGATGGCCGACATTTTCATCGCCTGCATGCGCGCGATGCTCGGAGAGCCGCAATGAAGCGTGCGTTCGCTCTGGGGCTGACACTGTTGGCCACCCCCGCGCTGGCGCAGACCCCGCTCGACTATCGCACGGCCGAAGCCGCGATGGCGACCACTCCGGCCGGCACTGCGGCCGCCGATGCGGAGCTGCGCGCCGCGGAGCATCAGGCGAATGCCGTCGCGCATCTCTACCGGCCGACCGTCACCGCATCGGCATCAGTCATCGCTTACGAGAAATCGCTGAGCATCGATCTGACTGGACCGAGAGACCGGTTCATCGGCGATGCGCAAAGCTATCTCGCCGGGTTGCCCGGCCAGTTTCCTCCCGCTTTTGCCGATATCGCAGCGCTGGTGGCCGGGCGCATCGGCCAGGCGCTGCCAGGTCTGCTCTCACCGATCCCCGATCAATACGACTATACCCAGCGCGATGTCGTGGTGCGCCCGAACATCACCGCGATCATGCCGGTTTATACCGGTGGGGCACTCGAGGCCGTGACCGACGCTGCCAGGGCGCAGGTGACCATCGCCCGAGGCGGCCGCGAGGTGGCGCGGGGGGCGAGTGGCCTGCGGCTTGCGGAGGTGTATTTCGGCGCGCAGCTTGCCCGTCAACTGGAGGTGTCGAGCCGACAAACGCTCGCCTCTGCCGAGCAACATTTGAGCAATGTCCGCGCCATGGAGCGCGAAGGCGTCGTGCCCCGTTCGCTGACGCTGGAAGCCGTTGTCGCCCGCGACGCGGCGCAGCGGGCCGCCGACCGGGCGCGGCGCGATGCCGACATGGCGCGACTGGCGCTTACCCGGCTTACGGGTACCACCGACCCCGCGCCGTCCACCCCATTGTTCGTCAACGCAACGCCGCTTCCTCCGCTTACCGCCTTGACCGGCGAAGCGACGCGCAACGGGCAGCTTACGTTGCTGGCGGGTACCGAACAGCTCGCGGCAGCGGGCGAGCGGACCGCTCGCGCGACGATGCGGCCTTCGGTTTTCGTCTTCGGCTCGGTCAATGGCGTGCGCGAGCAATCGCTGCCGGTCGACCCCGACTGGATCGTCGGCGCGACAGTGCGCATCCCCTTGGTCTCACCAGTCAACCGCCGCGAGCTTGTCGCTGCGGCCCAAGCGCGCAGCGAGGCCGCGCGACTGCGCTCCGCCGATGCGCGCATCCGCACCGAGGGCGAGATCGAAAAGGCCTGGCTGATCGCCGATAACGCGCGCCGCGCATTTGGCTCGATGGTCAGCAGCGTTGCGGCGGCGGAGGAAAACCTGCGTGTGAAACAAATCGCCTTCCGCGAAGGCGTCGGCACGGCAGCCGATGTCACCGACGCGCTGACCGCGCTTGGCCTCGCCCGCGCGCAACGCGCTACGGCGGCCTATGAATATGACCTTTCGCTCGCCGCGCTGCTTGCCGCCAGCGGGCAGAGCGAACGCTTCGCCGACTTTGCCGAAGCGGGAGACAGGCAGACCGTCGATGACCGCTGATACCGAGCTTGCACCCGCCGACGCGGTCACAGAAGCGACTGAAGCGCCATCGGGAACGCAGCGTCGCGCGAACTGGCTGCTATTCGCCCTGCCCGTCCTCGCCGTGCTGGCGCTCGTCGGCATTTGGTATTCCTCCCGCCCCGCGCCGGTGTCGCTCCAGGGCACGGTGGAGGCGACCGAGGTCAATGTCGCGACCAAGATATTGGCGCGTGTCGAAGCCGTCGCGGTGGCCGAAGGGGCGCAGGTCGGCGCCGGACAGCAGCTTGCGACGCTGTCCAGCCCGGGTATCGATGCGCTGGTGAGCCAGAGCGAGGCCAATCTGGACAGTGCCCGCGCGCTCGATGCCATCGCCAATCAGGGTGCCCGACCGGAGGACATCGCCTCGTTGCAGGGCATCGCCGCCTCCACGCGCGCCGCCGCCAACCTCGCCTCGGTCACCGCCGTGCGGATGAACCGTCTCTACGCGCAGGGCGTGATCTCCGCTCAGCGGCGCGACGAAGCGGTCGCGGCCGATGCCGCCGCGCGCGCCAATGCCGCAGCCGCCGACGCGCAATATCGCAAGGCGGTGGCCGGGACGCGCGGCGAAACCCGCGCAGTGTCGGACGCGCAGGCCGTGGCCGCCGAGGCGCGCAATCGCGCCGCGCGTCGGATCGCCGTCGATACGACAGTGACGTCTCCGATCGCCGGGGAGGTCGGCCGACGCCTGGTCGAACCCGGCGAGGTGGTGGCGCCGGGCGTGCCGCTTTTCCAGATCGTCGACGTCGCTCATCCTCGCGTCACCTTGCGCATCTCCGAAAAGGACTATGCGGGCATGGCCCAGGGCCGCATGCTGACGGGGACCGTGCCTGCGCTCGGCAACCGTGCGGTGCGGCTGCGCGTGACGGCAATTTCGGCGCAGGCCGGCTTTACCAGCGAGAAAGCGACCCGTCAGAGCGCAGGGTTCGACGCGCGCAGTTTCGAGATAAGGCTCGAACCGACCGAGCGGGTCGTTGGCTTGCGTCCGGGCATGAGCGTGCTGTTCGACTGGCCCCAGTGAAGCGCGCATCGGCTCTCGCGCGGCTGGCCGGCGCGGCGCGGCGCGAAGCAGGCTTCATCGTCACCGGTCGTGCGATGCTGCTGGCACTTTTCGTGGTGCCGTTCTGCGCCATCGCGATCATTGCCGCGATGCTGTCGCAAGGCGCGTTGCAGAGGCTTCCGGTGGCGGTCGTCGACAATGCGCGTACCAGCGAAAGTCAGGCGCTCGTCCGCTTACTGTCGGGCCGACCCGAGGTACGGATCGCCGCCCAACCGGTGAGCGACGCGGCGGCCGAAGCGGCGGTGCGCCGCGGCGACATATGGGCCTTCGTCTCGATTCCACGCGGCTTCGGTCAACCGCGTGCCGCCGACGAACCGATCCGCCTCTACTACAACGCAGCCTATCTCAGCGTTGGCTCGACCGTCGAGCGTAGCCTTGCGAGCGCCCTGCGCGGGTCGATCATCGCCGGGATCGAGGACAATGCGTGGCGCGCGGGCGTGCTGTCCGACCGAGTGTCGATCCCGCAGGTGCAGACCTCGGTGCTGTTCAATCCCGAGGCGAGCTTCGAGTGGTTTCTACAGGCGCTGATCCAGCCGGCGATGCTGCACCTGCTGGCCGCCTGCGTCGGCGTTTATGCGATGGCGCGCGAACTCGGCGGGCCGGATGGCCGCTCGCTCGACGCGTGGCGCGCAGCGACCGGCGGCGGCGCGGCGGCACTCTTGGGGAAGCTCTGCCCTTATCTGGCGATCCTCGGCTTCTGGGGGGCGGCCTGGATGGTCTGGCTGATCGGGATCAAGGGCTGGCGCATGGAGGGTTCGCTGCTGGCGACTTTCGTCGCGCAGCTCGCCCTCGTCGCCGCGTCGCTGGCGCTGTCGTTTGCATTCGTTGCCGGGGCGCGCCGCGACGTCTTCGGCTACTCGTTGAGCGCCCTCTATGCCGGGTCGGCGCTGGCCTATTCGGGCGGATCGCTGCCGATTGAAGGCGCCCCGGCCGTGGCGCGGCTGTGGCATCAGCTGCTGCCGTTCACTCATTATTTGACGGCGCAGATGGACCAGTTTCTCGGCGCGCCCGCCATCCAAGCCTGGGGGGCGGCGCTCCTGCTCGGCGGCTATGCCATTGCGGGCATCGCCCTTGCGGCGTGGCTGGGCGGAAGGAAGGCGGCAGCATGAGCGTGCGCACCGCCTTCCTCGATACCCTGCGCCAGCTTGGACGCAACACCGATGCGCTGATGCTCATGGTCGTCGCCGCGCTGTTTTATGGCTTTTACTATCCCGCTCCCTACAGCCAGGGCCACGCACAGGACGTGCGGCTGGCGGTGGTGGACGAGGCGCGCACCCCGCTCAGTCGCCAGCTCGTCGGACTGATTGACGCCAGCCCGCTGGCCGAGGTCGCCGCCAGCCCCGCCAACCTTGCCGAAGCGCGCGCCCTGCTGGTCGAGCGCGAGGTCGATGGCGTGCTGCTGCTGCCCGACCGGTCGCTGGAAGATGCGCTGCGCGGTCAGGACAGCGGCATCGCTCTGTGGATCAACGGCACCTATCTCGTCCGCGCCAAGGCCTTGGGCGAGGCCATCCAAACAGCGATCGTCGAGATTCTCGGAAACGAGCTGAAGGGGCAATTGGGGGTGCAGATCGACATCGCTGACCCGCTGGTGTCGCAACCGCTGTTCAACACCGAACTGGAATATGGTGCCTATATCTTTCCGGCCGTCACGCCGGTGATACTCCAGCAGACGATGCTGTTCGGCACCGCCGTCCTATTCGCCGGGCGCAGGCGACGAAGATGGAGCGAGCTCGGCGGCCAGTGGCTGGCGCTCAGCCTCATCTCGCTGGTGTTGACGCTGACCTATTTCGGCTGGTTCTTCGCCGCCCAGGATATTCCCCGCCACGCCGGGATCGGCGCACTGGTCATTGTTGCGCTATTCGCAGCTGCAGCCATCGCCGCGTTCGCGCTGTTCGTCGCCGGGCTATTCCCCAACCCGCGCACCGCGCTGTTGCTGCTCATCCCGACATCCCTGCCGATTTTCTTCCTGTCGGGCGCGACATGGCCGCGTGAGGCGATGCCGGGCTTTGTGTCGGCGCTCGGCGCGGTGCTCCCCTCCACCCACGCGACGCGAGCGCTGCTGCTAGGCGATCAAATGGGCGCGCACCTGTCGGAAGGGATCGGCCCGCTGGCCGCTCTGGCGCTCCTCACCTGCACGTTCTTTGTGGCTGCGAAGTAGGCGCTGAGCGAACATCCGGGAGGTAAGGCGCCGGTGGACCAACGTCGCACGGCCCCCTCGCGTCAGCCCTAACGGACGGCGAAGGACTCAGCTATCGGAGAGAGTGGTGCCCGGAAGAGGACTCGAACCTCCACGCCGTTTCCAGCGCCGCCACCTGAAGACGGTGCGTCTACCAATTCCGCCATCCGGGCACGTTAGGCAGGCGGGGCGCTTAGGCGGGGCTGGGGACGGGTGTCAATGCGCCGATGCACGTCAGAAGGATTTTTGTTGGATAGCTCGACACGATACCCGCGCTAGTCGGCCGACGATGCGCTTGCGTCAGGGCGATTGTCCACCACATCGGGTCAGCAAGGATAGGAGAGCTTTACCATGCAGCCGATCACCGTTCGCATTCCGCACAAGCTGCCGCGGGACGAGGTGCGCCGTCGACTTCGCGATCGAATCGGGGAGCTCCCCAATCACATTCCCGGCGGATTTGCGACGGTCGACGCGGCCTGGCCTACCGAGGATCAGATGGCGCTCAAGGTGGGCGCGATGGGCCAGGACGTCGACGCCAAGCTCGACCTTGAGGAGGATGCGCTTCGGGTGACGTTCACCTTGCCCGCGGCGCTCGGCTTTTTCCGCGGGCTGATCGAAAAAACCGTCGAGCAGCATGGCGCTCGCCTGTTGAGCGACAAGCGCGACGCGCCGACGAGCTGAGTCGCCTTGCGTCGGCGCGAGCGCGCGGGCATGGCGCGACGCCATGACCGAGCCTGCCGCGACCGCAAACTATCCGACTATCGATGCCGATATGCGGCCTCGCCCCGCATCTGATGCCGTGCGTGAGGCCGAGCCCGCGCTGATCGGGAAGCTGGTCGCGCTATACGGTGGGGGCGGGTTCATCGGTCGCGCCGTGGCCGAGGCGTTGCTGCGGGCGGGCGCTCGCGTTCGGATCGTGCAGCGCCATCCGGAGCGCGCCTATCAGGTGCGCGCGCTTGGTAATCTCGGCCAGGTGCAGTTCGTGGCCGCCGATGTTGAACGCGACGGGGCCGCCGCGCGGGCCGCGGCGGACTGCGACGCGCTCGTCAATCTGATTGGGCATTTTGGAGGAAATCTCGAGCGCAATACGGTCGGCACCGCGGAAGCCATCGCGAAGGCTGCAGCCGCGAACGGCGCTGCGATGGTGCACATCTCCGCGGTGGGGGCAGATCAGAACGCCGCCGCGGCCTACGCACGAGCGAAAGGCCGGGCGGAGAGCGCCGTTCGCGCCGCCTGCCCGTCGGCCACGATCCTGCGCCCCTCGACCGTGTTCGGACGAGACGATCAGTTCATCAACCGTTTTGCCGGGCTGGTCGCGAAAGCTCCGGTCCTTCCCGTCATTCGCGGTGCGGCCAAGTTCCAGCCGGTATTCGTGGGTGACGTCGCGGCTGCGGTGGTCGTCGCGCTGTCGGATCAGGCCCGTCACGCAGGTCAGACCTACACGCTCGGCGGCCCGCGGGTCATTTCGATGCGAGGCCTGCACGACTGGCTTGCGCCTGCGATCGGCCGGCCTGCGCGCTTCGTCGACGTGCCCGATGAGGCGGCTGGGCTGCTCATAAAAGCGTTCGGCTGGCTCCCGGGAGCGCCGATCACGCCGGACCAGTGGACGATGCTGCAGAGCGACGCGGTGGTGCCCGAAGGTGCGCCTGGGTTTGCGGAGCTGGGTATCGCTCCGGTCGCACTCGATGCGGTCGCTGCGGGCTGGCTGGACCGGTATCGGCCCATCGGGCGCTTTTCGCGCAAGTCGACGGCTCCGGCCTGAACGCATGTCGCCGTTACTGATCGCCATCATCCTCGGCATCGTGGAGGGGCTGACCGAATTTCTCCCCATATCCTCGACGGGGCACCTCATCCTCGCGACCGAGCTGCTCGGTTACGACGCGGCGAAGTGGGAGGTGTTCAACATCGCCATTCAGCCGGGGGCGATCCTGGCCATCGTCGTGCTGTACTGGCGCACCTTCCTAGACGTTGCGAAGGGCATGCTGACATTCGAGCGGGGCGCTGTCGCATTCGTGCGGAACGTGCTGATCGCCTTTGCGCCTGCGGTGATAATGGGGGTGCTGTTCAAGGAGCAGTTCAACGCGCTCCTGTCCAACGCGACGGTGGTCGCGTGGGCGCTGATCGTCGGTGGCCTCGCCATTCTTCTCGTCGAGCGAGTTGCGAAAACCACCGATGCCGGGGGGGTTGCCAACGTCACCCTACGCCAAGCGATCGGCGTCGGGCTGGTGCAGTGCCTCGCGATGATCCCGGGCGTGAGCCGTTCGGGCGCGACGATCCTTGGCGCGATGTCGCTCGGCATCGACCGCAAGACCGCGGCTGAGTTCAGCTTTTTCCTCGCGCTCCCGACGCTCGTCGGCGCAACCGTGCTTCAGCTTGCCGAGCACCGCGACGCGCTCACGCTCGACGACGCCAAGCTGATCGGGGTCGGGTTCGCGGTCAGCTTCGTCGTCGCTCTCGTCGTGGTGAAGGCTTTCGTCGGCTTCGTCGCCAAGCATGGCTTCGGCGTGTTCGGCTGGTATCGGATCGTCGCCGGCATAGCGGCACTGATCTGGCTCTCCGCGCGATAGGCGGACCAACGACGTTCGCTACCGAGCCCCTCATTCAGCGGGGGGCAAGCTCGCTAGAGCTATCCGCGGCCAACCTCTGTCCCTGCAATGGTTTTCCAACGATGCGCGTGCTCCCCCTCCTCCCCCTCTTGTTGGCGGCGTCCCCCGCGGTCGCGCAGGATCCCCCGTCTGATGCCGATATGGCGCGCAGGGCCGACCGGGTCGCCGATTTTATCGAGAATCCGCGCAACGCCGATGCGATCGCTTCGGCGATGGGGGGCCTCACTGAAGCGCTGATGCAGCTGAGGGTGGGCGGCCTGATCGAGGCGGTGCGCCGCGTGTCACCGCGCGCCGACGAGCGGCTTCCGCGCGTCGATCCCAATGCGACGCTGGCGGAAATGTCCGGAAGCGATCCAGAGCTTCCGGCTCGCATGGCGGAGGGGGCGCGGGCGAGCACGGCAGTCGCAGGCGTGGCAATCCGCGAGATGGGTCGCATGGCGCCGGTCCTGGCCGCTATGACCCGTGACCTCGCCGCTCAGATGGAGCAGCGGGTCGCCCGTGTCGCGAGCGAGCGTCGCGGCGACTGACGCCCTTCCCTAAGCGCGACGCCGCGCGCTATGGCGGCGGCGATGTGGCACCTCTACCAATTCCCGCTCTGCCCTTTCTCGCGCAAGGTGCGCCTGATGATGGGCGAAAAGGGCGTGAACTACGAACCCGTCACCGAATATCCGTGGGAACGGCGCGCGGCATATCGCGACATCAATCCGGCTGCGGCGACGCCGTCGCTGACCGATCCTGACCGCGGCATCAGCCTCTCCGATTCGGACGCGATCTGCGAATATTTCGAGGAGGTCGAGCCCGCCCGCCCCCTCTACGCCGGGAGCGCGACGCAGCGTGCGGAAATCCGCCGGCTGATCGCTTGGTTCGACGGCAAATTCTACACCGAGGTCGGCGCGCTTTTGCTCCAGGAAAAGATGATCAAGCGCCTGTTCCTGCGCCAGCCGCCCGACGCGACCTTGCTACGGCACGCCATGCGCGCGGCGACCGAGCATCTCGACATGCTCGGCGGATTGCTTGACGAGCATAAGTGGATTGCCGGAGCGACGCTGAGCATGGCCGACCTCGCCGCCGCGGCGCATCTGTCGGTCACGGACTATCTCGGTGGGATTGACTGGTCGGGCCACGACACGGTGCAGGACTGGTATGCCGCACTAAAGAGCCGCCCGAGTTTTCGGCCCCTGCTCGACGAACGGATGGGCACGCTCATGCCGCCGGCGCACTACGCAGACGTCAATTTCTAGTCGGCCACGCGGCTTAGGGATCAAACCCTAACGGCGGTCATGAGATAGTTGAGCGCCACGCTCCCGCCGGTGCGAAAGCCGCCGCGGGTGAGGTCAAAATTCAGCCCGCTTACGTCCGTCACGCGCAGCCCGGCGCTCTCGACATGCGCTCGAAGCTCGTCCGGCGTGATAAAGCGCTCCCAGTCGTGCGTGCCGCGTGGAACGGCGCCGGTCAGCTCCGCCGCACCGACGACGATCGCACGGCTCGCCGCCGTGCGATTGGGCGTCGACAGCACCAGCACCCCCGTGTCCGTGAGCCGTTCCGCGAGCGCCGCCACGAAACGCGCCGGAAACTCGACGTGCTCCACCACTTCGAGTGAAGTGACCAGGTCGAACTGCCCGAGCGCCTGCGCGAAAACGCCGTCGGTGATGTCGCCCTGCCGGTAGTCGATGGAGATCCCGCTTCCAGCCGCATGCGACCGTGCGGCGGCCACGGTTTCGCTCGCTGCGTCGATGCCGATCACGCTCGCGCCCATGCGGGCCAACGGCTCGGCGAGGAGCCCTGCCCCGCATCCCACGTCGAGCGCGCGCTTGCCTTCCAACGGACGCCGCGTCGCTGGGTCGATCCCCCACTCCCGCTCCAGCGCTGCCCGGATATACGCGAGCCGGGGCGGATTGAGCCGGTGCAGCATCGCCGAGCTGCCCTTGGGGTTCCACCAGTCGGCGGCGAGACGGCCGAAATGCTCGGCTTCGGACGGGCGGATCGAGGCGGTCGTCATGCCGCCAACATCGCGGCGCGCACCGCATCGAGCGCAGCCTGCGCAGCGCCCCCATTCGGGCCGCCGCCCTGCGCCATATCGGGCCGCCCGCCCCCGCCCTTCCCGCCGAGCGCTGCCACGGCGCTCTGCACCAAGGTCACCGCACTGAATCGATCGGTGAGATCGTCGGTCACTCCCACTGCGACCGATGCACGACCGTCATTGACCGCCACTAGCGCCGCTACCCCGCGGCCCAGTTGCGCCTTCATTCCATCGACGGTGCCGCGCAACTCCTTGGGATCGAGCCCCTCGATCACGCGTCCGAGGAACCCCGTACCGCCGATCTCCTCGCTTGCCGGAGCCGCATTGTCGCCACCAGTCGCAGCGCCGCCCAGCGCAAGCGACCGCCGGACGTCAGCAAGCTCGCGCTCGGCCTTGCGCAGCGCATCTGTCAGCGCGACAACGCGTGCGGGGACCTCATCGGGCGCGGATTTAAGCGTCGCCGCCGCCGACTTCAGTGCATCCTCACGCGCCGTGAGGTACGCGCGCGCGGCTTCTCCGGTCAGCGCCTCGATACGCCGCACGCCGCTGGCGACGGCGCTTTCGCCTACCACCTTGAACAGCGCGATATCGCCAAGCGCGCGCACGTGGGTTCCGCCGCACAGCTCGATCGACCAGTTGCGGCCGTCATCGCCGGGGCGACCCATCGAGAGCACACGCACCTCTTCGCCATATTTCTCGCCGAACAGCGCCATGGCGCCGGCCGAGATGGCATCATCGGGGCTCATCAGCCGCGTGCCGACCTCCGCGTTTTCGCGCACGTGGCGATTCACTTCCGCTTCGATCGCGGCGATGTCGTCACCGGAAAGCGCGGTCGGATGCGCGAAATCGAAGCGCAGACGGTCCTCCGCGACCAGACTGCCTTTTTGCGTGACGTGCCCGCCAAGCCGATGGCGCAGCGCCGCGTGGAGGAGGTGCGTGGCGCTGTGGTTGGCGCGCACGCGGTCGCGCCGCGCTTCGTCGACCTCGAGCGCGATGGCATCTCCAAGGGCCACTCGGCCGCTCTTCACACGGACCTTGTGCGCATGCAGCTTGCCGAGCGGTTTGGCGGTATCCTCGACCGTCACTTCGATCGGATTGGCCGACCCTACGGCGGCCGTGATGCGCCCGGCGTCACCGACCTGTCCGCCGCTCTCCGCATAGAAGGGCGTCTGGTTCGCGAGCAGCCAGCCCTCTTCGCCCGCTTCGAGCGCCTGCACCTCGGCGCCATCCCTGATCAGCGCCAGCACCAGCCCTTCGCCCTTGGTGTCGGTGTAGCCGATGAACTCGGTAGCGCCGTGCTGTTCATTGAGCGCGAACCACACCTCGTCGCTGGCTTTGGCGCCCGAACCTTTCCACGCCGCGGCGGCCGCAGCCTTCTGCGCCGCCATCGCGCTGTCGTAGCCTGCGCGGTCCACGCCAATTCCGCGCGAACGCAGCGCATCTTCGGTCAGGTCGTAGGGAAAGCCGTAGGTGTCGTAGAGCTTGAAGGCGGTCTCGCCGGGGAGCGTGCCGCCGTCTGTCAGCCCCGCGGTTGCTTCGTCGAGCAGTCGCAGCCCTTTGCCAAGCGTCTGACGAAAGCGCGTTTCCTCGCGCGCCAAAGTTTCCACCAGCAGCGGCTGTGCGCGAACCAATTCGGGGTAGGCGACGCCCATCTCACCAACGAGCGTGGGCACCAGGCGGTGCAGCAACGGCTCGTCGGTGCCGAGCAGGTGCGCGTGGCGCATCGCGCGGCGCATGATCCGCCGCAGCACATAGCCGCGCCCTTCATTGGCAGGCAGGACCCCATCGGCGACGAGAAAACCCGCCGAGCGCAGATGGTCGGCGATGACCCGATGGCTCGCCCGCGCGTCGCCCTCCGCCTCGACGCCGGTGGCCTGCACCGATGCCGCGATCAGCGCGCGGAACGTGTCGGTGTCGTAGTTGTCGTGAACGCCCTGCATCACGGCGGCGATGCGCTCGAGCCCCATGCCGGTATCGATGCTGGGCCGCGGCAGATCGCGCACGATCTCTCCTGCGGCCTGCTCGTACTGCATGAAGACGAGGTTCCAGATCTCGACGAAGCGGTCGCCGTCCTCGTCGGGTGAGCCCGGCGGGCCGCCTGCGATATGCGCGCCGTGGTCGTAGAAAATCTCCGAGCAGGGCCCGCACGGACCATCGTCCCCCATCGCCCAAAAATTGTCCTTGGTCGCGATGCGGATAATGCGCTCGTCGGAAAGCCCCGCGACTTTCCGCCATAGCGCCGCGGCATCGTCATCGGTGTGATAGACGGTGACGAGCAGGCGGTCCTTGTCGAGGCCCCATTCGCGGGTGAGCAGGTCCCAGGCAAGCTCGATCGCGCGTTCCTTGAAATAATCGCCGAACGAAAAATTGCCGAGCATCTCGAAGAAAGTGTGATGCCTCGCGGTGTAGCCGACATTGTCGAGGTCGTTGTGCTTGCCCCCGGCGCGCACGCACTTCTGGCTAGACGTCGCGGTCAGATAGGGCCGCGTTTCGAGGCCGGTGAACACATTCTTGAACGGCACCATGCCCGCGTTCACGAACATCAACGTCGGATCGTTGTTCGGCACGAGCGGAGCGGACGGCTCGACATGATGCCCCGCGGCCGCAAAATGCTCGAGGAAAGAACGGCGGATATCGTTGGTCGACGTCATGCCTGGCGCGATAGGGCGGCGGCGTTACGGGGGCAAGATTGTCGGACTGTTGTGGCGGTCTGTCTGCGGTGCGCAGGACCGCCGAGATCTTCCAAGGCATCCATAGACTACGCGAAAGACTGCGGATGCGATGCTAACCGATGGTGCTCAATCGCTGCCCGAATGGGCGTCGGTGGCGGTGGTAGCGCAGGGTCAGAGCGGGCTCGTCATCCCGCGACAGCGCGCACGATCCAAACCCCTGCGGTAAACCGCACTTCCCCATCGACTCGATGATCCGCGATTACAGCGCGCATGCGGTCGAGAAAGGCATCGCGCTCCGATTCATTTTCGATTGCGGCGAGTGCGCTCGCGGTCGACCCGATGCGTCGATGAAATGCCATCGCTTCGTTCTCCGGGTCCGAGCCACCTCCCGTTACGAACGGCAGCGTCAACGCATCCGCCACGACGTCGCGCCATCCCGCCGCCTTTAGCACATCGGTCGTCCGGTTGAGGTTGGCGAAACCGAAGGGTCCGGGTGCACAGTCGATCGGCACCGGCGCCTCAGGCAGCAGATCGGCGAAAGCGCTTGCCCAGCTATTCTCGGCACGCGATCTAAAGCAGCTGAACACCAGCGGAGTGCCGGGATGCACCTGGGCGTGCAAATGTGCGAATGCCTCCACCGGACGATCGAAAAACATAACCCCGTGACGCGATACGATCAGGTCGGGGGTCCAGGCCGGGTCCGACCAGGTTGCCGCGTCGCTCACAGCGAAACGACAACGAGATTGATCGCTCGCGCGCTCCCGAGCAATATCGATCAGGTCGGGCGATAGGTCGATCCCCAACACGCGGACATCGTCCCGCGCCTCCGCGATCGAGAGCGATGTAGATCCCGCGCCACACCCCACGTCCAAAATCTGGACCACGTTCCCGGTCGACGCATCACGCGGCAACACCTTAGCAATCGCCCCGATCGCACGGTCGACCAGCGCCGTTCCGATCGCTGCGAACGCGCGATCGGTTCGGCGCCACTCCGCGGCCCAGGTTTCACCGACCCGACCTTGCCATTCGGAAGCTGTCGTCATCCTGAGTTCCTAAGCGACAGCATCGTCATAGCGAAAGAGCACCAGTCGGTGAGCGCCAGGGGTCAGCAGCTCAAGCCGCCTTCCCCCCGGGAATTCAAACACCGGCCGCACCAGTCGTCCGCCCGCCGCGACCGCGTCGTGTTCCGCTATGGTAAGGTCGTCGCATGAGATGCCGATCATGGCCGACGCCGTGCGCTCGGCTGATCCGCCGGCGTCACCATCGCATGCAGTGATGCCAAGTTCGCATCCGCCATCCGAGCTACTGGCGTAGCCTTCGCCATAGCTCGTGAAAGACCAGCCGAACGCTAGCTCGAAGAAACGGCATTCCACCGCGACGTCAACGACGGGCAACTCGACGTAATTCAGCCGAGCGCCGCTGCGAATGACCGCGGCGGTGGCTTCATTCGTCATCGAGTTCGTCGGCGTCGGGCCCCGCCATCATGTCTTCGGCAACCTTATCGGTCTGCGCGCGGATCGCCTTTTCGAGGCGGGCCATGACCTCCGGGTTCTCCTTCAGAAACGCTTTCGCGTTCTCGCGGCCCTGCCCGATGCGGATCGAGTCGTAGCTGAACCAGGCGCCCGACTTCTCCACCAACCCGGCCTTCACGCCGATGTCCAGAATCTCACCGATTTTGGACACGCCTTCGCCATACATGATATCGAATTCGACCTGCTTGAACGGCGGCGCGACCTTGTTCTTGACCACCTTCACCCGGGTCGAGTTACCGATGATTTCGTCGCGGTCCTTGATCTGACCGGTGCGACGAATGTCGAGCCGAACGCTGGCATAGAATTTGAGCGCGTTGCCCCCGGTCGTCGTCTCCGGATTGCCGTACATCACGCCGATCTTCATCCGCAGCTGGTTGATGAAGATCACCATGCAGCGCGAGCGGCTGATCGAGCCGGTCAGCTTGCGCAGCGATTGCGACATGAGCCGCGCCTGCAGGCCGACGTGGCTGTCGCCCATCTCGCCCTCGATCTCCGCGCGCGGGACCAGCGCGGCGACCGAATCGACCACCAACACGTCAATCGCGTTCGAGCGCACCAATGTGTCGACGATCTCCAGCGCCTGTTCGCCAGTGTCGGGCTGCGACACGATCAGTTCGTCGATGTCGACGCCCAGCTTCTTGGCGTAGACGGGGTCGAGCGCATGCTCGGCATCGACGAAAGCAGCGGTACCGCCCGCCTTTTGCGCCTCGGCAATGGTATGCAGCGCTAGCGTCGTCTTACCGGAGCTTTCAGGACCGTAGATTTCGATCACCCGACCGCGCGGCAGTCCGCCGACGCCCAACGCGATGTCGAGGCCCAGCGAGCCGGTCGAGATCGCCTCGACCTGCATCGCCTCTTTCGAGCCCAGCTTCATCGCCGAGCCCTTGCCGAACGCGCGGTCGATCTGAGCCAGCGCCGCGTCCAATGCCCGCTGCCGTTCCGCGCTTTGCGCCATGCCGTCCCCTCCGATGAGCTTGAGCTGTGCCGCCATGGCCGCTTCTCCTTCTCGCCTCTAATCGCAAGGTCGCAGCCCCGCAACGGCGCCACGACGATGCTCTCGTATCGCCTTTGTTCCCTAGGAACAAGAGGGGAACTTTGCGGCGTGCAGTGCTTGCGTTCAAACGCCGCACAGCCTAGCCGCGAGCGAGTGAGCACCCTCCCCGCCTCTACTGTGCCGACGCCAACGAACGCGCCGGAGCCGCCATATCTTCGCGGTCTCAATACCCCACAGCGGGACGCGGTGCTGACCACGGAAGGGCCAGTCCTGGTGCTCGCCGGAGCCGGAACAGGCAAGACCAGCGCTCTCACCGCGCGCATCGCGCACATCATCGCCAGCCGCCGAGCCTACCCAAGCCAAATCCTGGCGCTGACCTTCACCAACAAGGCCGCGCGGGAGATGCGGGAGCGCACCGAACGCATGCTCGGACCGATGGCGGAGGGGATGGGCTGGTTCGGCACCTTCCACGCGATCGCCGCCAAAATGTTGCGCCGCCACGCGGAGCTCGTCGGGCTGCACAGCAACTTCTCGATCCTCGACGTTGACGACCAACTGCGGGTCATCAAGCAGATCCTGAACGCCGAGAATGTCGACGACAAACGCTGGTCTGCGAGGCAGTTCGCCGGGCTGCTCGACCGTTGGAAGAACCGCGGGCTCACGCCCGACGAGGTATCGCCAGGCGACGACGACGGCTTCGCGCACGGCAAGGGGCAAAGACTTTACACCTTGTATCAGGAGCGGCTGAAGGCGCTCAACGCCTGCGACTTCGGCGATCTGTTGCTGCACATGCTGGTCGTCCTTCGCACCCACCGCGACGTGCTCGAGGACTACCATCGCCGCTTTCGCTACATCCTTGTCGACGAATATCAGGACACCAACCAGGTCCAGTATCTGCTGCTGCGGCTGCTCGCGCAGGGGCACCGCAACATCGCTGTCGTCGGCGACGACGACCAATCGATTTATTCATGGCGCGGCGCAGAAGTTGCCAATATCCTTCGGTTCGAAAAGGATTTTCCGGGCGCAAAGGTGATCCGCCTCGAGCAAAATTACCGCTCGACCCCGCACATTTTGGGCGCTGCCTCCGGGCTAATCGCCAACAATGGCGAGCGGCTCGGCAAGACGCTGTGGACCGAGGTCGACGCGGGTGAGAAGGTTCGCGTCATTGGCGTCTGGGACGGCCCAGAAGAGGCGCGTCGCGTGGGCGAGGAGATCGAGGGGCTGATGCGCGACGGGGTTTCGCCAGACCACGCGGCGATCCTGGTTCGCGCCAGTTTTCAGACGCGAGAGTTCGAAGAGCGCTTCGTGCAGATCGGCCTTCCTTACCGTATCGTCGGGGGGTTCCGCTTTTATGAGCGCGCCGAAATCCGCGACGCCATCGCCTATTTGCGGCTGATCCATCAGCCCGCGGACGACTTGGCCTTCGAGCGCATCGTCAACACCCCCAAACGCGGGCTCGGTGACAAGGCGATCGCGGCGGTTCACCGCGTCGCTCGCGACGGGGGTGTCCCGCTGCTTGGTGCGGCCGCGATGATCGCCGACAGCGACGAGGGCACACCGCAAGCGCGCCGTGCGCTGGGCAACTTCGCGAGCTGCATCGTCCGGTGGCGGGAGGCATCGGCAGCGATGCGGCATCCGCAACTGATGCAGTTGGTGCTCGATGAGTCGGGCTACACGATGATGCTGCAGGCCGACCGCAGTGCGGAGGCGGCGGGGCGGCTCGACAACCTCACCGAACTCGTCCGCGCGATGGAGGAGTATGACACGCTCGAGGCGTTCCTCGAGCATGTCAGCCTGGTGATGGACAATGAGGCGGCTGCGGGTGAGCCCAAGGTAACGGTGATGACCGTCCACGCGGCCAAGGGGCTGGAGTTCGATCACGTCTTCCTCGCCGGGTGGGAAGATGGGCTGTTCCCGTCGCAGCGGGCGTTGGACGAAGGCGGCTCGGCGGCGCTCGAGGAGGAGCGGCGGCTCGGCTATGTAGCGATCACGCGGGCGAAGCGGCGCTGCACCATCCTCCACGCCGCCAACCGCCGGGTCTACGGCCAGTGGCAGAGCGCGATCCCCTCGCGCTTCGTCGCGGAGCTGCCAGCCGACCATATCGAAACCGAGACCACGATGTCCGGTGGCGAGTCGTTATGGCGCGCCAACTGGACGCAGGCCGCCGACCCCTTCGCCGACGTCGCGCGCGGGACCGGGCGGGGGCCCGGGTGGAACCGCGCCAAGGCGATCGGTTTCGACCCCGCGCCCAAGCGCGTCGCCGAAGCCCGGGGCAGCGCCGTCAGCTTCGGTAACCCGGGGCGCTCCGACCTCGCCATCGGCATGCGCGTGTTCCACGACAAGTTCGGATACGGGACGATTGGCGACATCGAAGGAAACAAGCTGACGATCGACTTCGAGTCGGGGTCGCAAAAGCGACTGCTCGACAGTTTCGTGTCGATCGCATGACGGAAGGAGCCCGGCCGCCGCACCCGCTGCGCATCGGCGTATATCGCCATTACCTCCTGGCGCGGTTCGCATCGACCATCGCGCTTGCAGGGATGACGCTGATCATCGGCTGGCAGATGTATCATCTCGCTCGGCTGACGATGAGCGTCCGGGAAGCGACCTTCCTGCTGGGCATGATCGGGGTCGCGCAGTTTGTGCCGCTCTTTCTTTTGACGCCGGTGACGGGGCTCGTCGCTGACAGTTACGATCGGCGCTGGATCGCCCGAGCCACGACCGCGCTGATGCTCGTCGTTGCCACCGGTCTTGCGATCGCGACGTCGAGCGACCGGATTTCCATTCCGCTGCTGTTCGTCGCGGCGGTGGCGATGGGGGTCGCGCGCGCCTTTTCAGGCCCGGCGTTTAGCGCGCTCGCCCCCAACCTCGTCCCGCGCGAGCAGCTGCCGACCGCCATCGCCCTGTCGTCGACCGTGTGGCAGGTGGGAACGATTGCGGGGCCGAGCGTCGGCGGCGTTCTCTACGCGTTTCATCATAGTCTGAGCTACGCGGCGTCGGGTGCGCTCTATCTGTTCGCGCTGCTGTTGCTGATGCTGCTGCCCCGCGTCCCCCAGCCCGCGGTGCATCCGGATCATCGCCCGCTCGAACGGATGCGCGAGGGTTTTCGCTACGTACGCACGAACCGGCTCGTGCTCGCCTCGATCACGCTCGATCTGTTCGCGGTGCTGCTGGCGGGCGCGACCGCGCTGCTGCCGGTGTTCGCGCGCGACATATTGCACACCGACAGCCGCGGGCTCGGCATCCTTGCCGCGAGCATGGGCGTGGGAGCGGCGGGGGTGGCGCTGTTGTTCGCCTGGCGCCCGCTCAAACGCGACGTCGGCACCAAGATGCTCGCCGCTGTGGCGGTTTTCGGCGTCGCGGTCATCGTCTTCGGCCTCTCGCGCAATTTCTGGCTGAGCGTTGGCGCGCTCGCTGTGGCGGGGGCGGCGGACATGGTGTCGGTGTACGTGCGCTCGTCCCTGATCCAGCTGCACACGCCCGACGCGATGCGTGGCCGCGTCAGCGCCGTCAGCCAGCTCACCATCTCCGCCTCGAACGAGCTTGGTGAAGCGGAGAGCGGGCTTCTTGGGTCGTTGATCGGGCCCGTCGCCGCGGTCGTCGTCGGCGGAGTGGGTGCGATCGTCGTCACCGCGATCTGGGCCTGGCGTTACCCCGAACTCAGGCTTGCAAAGAGCTTCGATCCTCCCGACATGGCGCGCTGACTGAACACCCGGAGCGCGTCATGAAAGCCGAATCGATCCTCGCCACCATCGGCCGGACCCCGCACGTCCGCATCAACCGCCTGTTTGCGGACAGTGGGCATGAGGTGTGGGTCAAATGTGAGCGCGCCAACCCCGGCGGGTCGATCAAGGATCGCATCGCGCTGGCAATGATCGAGGCGGCGGAGGCGGACGGGCGCCTGAAGCCCGGTGGGACCATAGTCGAACCGACCAGCGGCAACACCGGCATCGGCCTCGCCATGGTTGCGGCAGTGAAGGGCTACCACCTGGTGCTGGTAATGCCGGAGTCGATGTCGATCGAGCGGCGGCGCCTGATGCTCGCTTATGGTGCGCGCTTCGACCTCACCCCGCGCGACAAGGGTATGAAGGGCGCAATCGAACGTGCGCAGGAGCTGGTCGCGCAAACGCCTGGCGCCTGGATGCCGCAGCAGTTCGACAATCCCGTCAACATCGACGTGCATGTGCGCACGACGGCGGAGGAAATCCTTGCCGACTTCGCCGACTGCCCGCCCGATGTGCTCATCACCGGGGTCGGCACCGGCGGGCACATCACCGGCTGCGCGCGCGTGTTGAAGGCGCGCTGGCCGCAGCTCAAGGTTTTCGCGGTCGAACCGGCACTGTCGCCGGTAATTTCCGGGGGCGCGCCGGGCGCTCACCCGATTCAAGGGATTGGCGCGGGCTTCGTGCCGGCCAATCTCGACACGAGCGCGATCGATGGCGCGATCCAGGTGGAAGCCGATGTCGCCAAGGAGATGGCGCGTCGTTGCGCTCGTGAGGAGGGCATGCTGGTCGGCATCAGCTCGGGCGCAACGCTCGCGGCGATCGCGCAGAAGCTTGGCGAACTTCCGGCCGGCAGCCGCGTGCTCGGCTTCAACTACGACACGGGCGAACGGTATCTATCGGTGCCGGACTTCCTGCCCGAGGCCTGACGGGGCGTCCATTCTTGCATCGCCGTCGCTCCCGCTCCCCGGCGCCGCCGGGCATCATAGTGCTGGTGTTGATGGTGGCGCTCGTGGCGGCGTTCGCCCCGCTCGCGCTTGGGCCGAGTGCGGACGGCGACGGGGTGGCGCCGATGGCTGCCCCGGGAGCACCCCCGCCCCCGGTTCAGCCGGTCACGCTCCTGCCCGTCACGCCAGCCGACGCGCGCGCGCTCAATGCGGCGCAGCCATTCGTCAACGCCGACAACCCTGCGGCTCGCCCGTTTCGCTTTGCGGGAACCGTCGAGGATAATGCGCGCGCCACCGATTGCCTCGCCGCCGCTGCGTTATACGAGAGCGGCGACGACATGGCCGGGCAGCGGTCCGTCATCCAGGTGGTGCTCAACCGGGTGCGTCACCCCGCCTATCCGAACACCGTGTGCGGGGTCGTGTTTCAGGGGTCGGAGCGCGCGACCGGCTGCCAGTTCACCTTCACCTGCGACGGCGCACTTGCGCGCCGCTACTCCACCGCCGCGTGGGAACGTGCGCGCGGGAACGCGATTGCTGCGCTTTACGGCTCGGTCGACCCAAGCGTCGGTTTGGCGACGCATTATCACACCGACTGGGTACGACCGGTGTGGAGCGGGTCGCTCGACAAGGTTGCGCAAGTCGGCACGCACCTTTTCTTCCGATGGCCGGGCTATTGGGGGAGCGCCCGCGTGATGCGACCAGGCGGCGGCATCCGGGAGCCCGCCGTCGCCAAGCTCGCCTCGCTGTCGCCATTTCACGCGCTCGCGTTGGGGGCCACGTTTCCGGCTGCGGATGGGGGCGAGGAGTCGCCTGCCAGCGCTGAACTCGCCGCGCTAGCCAAGGGACCGGTGCGTCAGACCGTCGTTCCTGCCGCGCCGTTCGAGCTGGGCGACACGATCATTCTGACGCTTGGCCCTCGTGCGCCGGAGAGTTTCCCGCAGCTTGCCGAGCAGGCGTGCGGCGCGCGAGACTATTGCAAGGTGATGGGCTGGTCCGATCCGACGACCGTCCCGACGGGCGGGCAGATTGGCGACCAGGCACGGGCGGCGATGAGTTTTTCCTACCTGCGCAACCGTTCGGCCGGACTAGAGCGCGCTCTCTGGAATTGCGCTCAGTTCCCCCGCGAGCAGCGGCAGCAGTGCATGCGCCGTACGACGTAATATCACTTACGCGCCGAGCTTAGTCGCGCCGCTCCCTAGATGAGACGCCGGTTGCGAGCCGGGTCCGGCGCCGCGCGCGCCGCACTCGCAGAGCGCGCTGGCCCTGTTGCCAACCTTTCCAGAGTCCTCGCCGTTTCCAAGGTTCGAGGAAGCCATCGGCGGCATCGGGATCGAGCAGTTCGTTGTCGGCAATAAATCGGTCGAGCCGGCCCGGTGGAGTGAGGTCCAACAAATCGAGCCGCCGCCGACCCGGTTTGGTAAGCGCGTCAATGGCGCCGATCAGCGAGCCGCCTGCTGCCTCAACCGCGGCTGCAACCTCCTCCCCTGTAGCACCGCAATGCTCACCCATGAGACGGTGTCGGATCGCGGAGATGGCCGGGCCGACGTCGCGGTTGGCATCCAACGCTGCGTCAATGGCCACATCACATTCGCTGTCGAGCCCGAGCGAACGATTGTTGAGGTTCGCCGAACCGACGCGCAGGAAGCGATCGTCGACGATGGAAACCTTGGCATGGACATAGATGTCCTGCCCTTGCGCGGTGACGGGCACGTAAATTCGAAAGCGGTTGTGCCGGTCCGCGCGCCCCACCGCCCGTGCCAGTCGCACGCGAGCGGCATCCATCGCCATCTGCTCGAGCCAGCCGTCGGCCGTGCGCGGCATCACCAGAATAACCTCCGGCGGATCCTCCTCCTGCATGCGCGCGGCGATGGCTGCGGCGATCTTGCCCGACGTGAGATACTGATTTTCGATGTAGATAAAGCGGCGCGCGGCCGCGATCATATCGATGAACAGCGCCTCGACCTCGCGAACCTCGGGGCGACCGGCGTAGGCCGCACTGGTGCGCGCAATCGCGATATCGACGTTCTCGAACTCCGCGAAGAGTTCTTCTGGCCATTGCGCCGGACATGGCTCGATCGCGCGAAGCTGTTCGCCGGTGGCGTGCTCCCACCGGCCCCGCCCGAGTTCGGAGAGGCTCGCGGCGACCTCTCCGTCCATCATCATGGTGACGTCATGCCAGGGCGCGTAGGCCTTGCCGTCGGGGTTCTTGCGCCGCGGTTCCTCGTCCGCATGCTCGCACCGATCCCAGCGTGCGCTGGAAATATCGATACCGCCGCACACCGCGAGGCAATCGTCGATCACCACGATCTTCTGGTGGTGGCTGGACCCGACCGGATGCGCACTATCGTAGCGATAGCGGATGGCGCGCGCGGCTTTCCAGCGCAGCAGCCACATGACCGCGGCCGGGCGAAGGAACTGGCGCATCGCGCCGAAGCTCCATTTGAGGACGTCGATCTCACGCGCCGGATTTGTTTTCGCGAGCCGCAGGAAGAAGGCACCGAGGCTCTCACCCTGACCCCGTTCGTCCGGCTCGAGCGGGATGCGAACGTCGAAGTCCCAGCCGATGATGAGGATCCGGTGCTGCGCGCCCAGCATCAGCTGGCGGACGATGTGGTAGTATGCGGCGGCGTCGACCACCACTGCCGCCTTCGTGCTGCGGCTGATCTTCCAGCAATTGCGCCCAGCCTCGACGATCGGAAGCAGACGGTTGCCGTCGTCGCCGGTGTCCTCGGCAAAGCCAGTATTCGACTCCGGCCGATCACTCACCGGCACGCTCCCCCCCTTACGTCCATCTGGTCAATATGCGCACCGACCCGCGAGGCGCAATCCGTCAGCGCTGCGGCATGACCGCGTCGACGAGCTTGGCGAAGGCAGCTGCGCGGTGACTGATCGCGTGCTTGCGCGCAGGGTCCATCTCGCCGAAGGTTTCGCGCTCCCCGTCCGGGCGGAATACAGGATCGTAGCCGAAGCCGCGGTCGCCGCGCGGTGGCCAAACGAGTTCCCCCGACACGCGACCTTCGAACAGAGCCTCCGCACCGTCCGGCCAGGCGATCGCGAGTGTGCAGACAAATTGCGCGCTACGGTCGACGCCCTCCCCTTGCGCGGCCAGCAGTCCCTCGACCTTGCCCATGGCGAGATACCAGTCGCGACCGGGAGGCCCCTCGAAAGCCTGCCGCTGCGCCCAATCGGCGGTGTAGACGCCGGGCTTGCCAGCCAGCGCGGCGACCTCGAGCCCGCTGTCGTCAGCAAGTGCGACCATGCCGCTTTCCCGCGCCGCCGCATGCGCCTTGATGCGCGCATTCTGACGAAAGGTCTCGCCATCCTCCACCGGCTCGGGAAGGCCGAGCGAGCCGGCGCTGACGGGATCGATGCCATAGGGCCCGAGCAGAGCAGCGATCTCGCGCAGCTTGCCCTCATTGTGCGTCGCGATGACAAGCCGCCCGGGTTCGAGCCTGCGCATAATCAGCGCCCGACCGCCCGATCCTGCGCCGCGAAAATCTCCGCGCAGCCGATCCGGGCGAGGCGCAACAAGCGGAGCAGCGCCTCCTCATCATAGGGTGCACCTTCCGCGGTCGCTTGCACCTCAGCCATGCGTCCGTCGCCCAGCAGCACGAAGTTGGCGTCGGCATCCGCACCCGAATCCTCGACATAATCGAGGTCGAGCACCGGCACGCCGCCAACGATGCCGCAGCTCACCGCAGCAACCTTGGTGACGATCGGGTCCTCGCTCAACGCGCCGGCGCGCATGAGCCCATCGACGGCCAGGCGGAGAGCCACCCAAGCGCCCGAAATCGCGGCGGTGCGAGTGCCGCCGTCGGCCTGTATGACGTCGCAATCGAGGGTGATCTGGCGCTCTCCGAGCTTTTGCAAATCTGTCACCGACCGCAAGGAACGGCCGATAAGTCGTTGTATCTCCTGGGTCCGCCCCGACTGCTTGCCCTTCGCCGCCTCGCGGTTGCCGCGGGTGTGCGTCGCGCGGGGTAGCATGCCATATTCGGCGGTGACCCAGCCCTGCCCCTTGCCGCGCAACCACGGCGGCAGGCGCTCCTCGACGCTCGCGGTGACCAGCACCTTGGTGTCGCCGAAACCGATCAACACGCTTCCCTCGGCGTGCCGGGTGAAGCCGGTTTCGATGCTGATCGTGCGCATCGCGTCGGCGGCGCGGCCGGAGGGGCGCATGGGAAAGCTCCTGTCTGTCTCGATTGGCCCCGCGCTTAGGCGAACCGCCCAGGACACGCTAGTGACAGCGCGACGGCGAACGATAAGGTGGAGCGATGCTGCTGCACCTGCCCATCCTGTCCGCCGTTAGAAGGGCCCGCCCGGCCGGTAGCCGCGCTTCCCGAGGGTAGAGGATGGCTCATCCGATAGACGACCTTTCCCAGCGGGCGAGAGACATATTCGCGAGCGTCGTCGACGCTTATCTCGCCGACGGGCAACCGGTGGGGTCGCGCACGATCGCGCGACAAGGGGCGTTCAACCTATCTCCGGCGTCGATCCGCAATGTGATGCAGGATTTGGAGGAGGCGGGGCTCCTCGCCGCGCCGCACACCAGCGCCGGGCGAATCCCGACCGAGCGCGGGCTGCGACTGTTCGTCGACGGCATGATGCAGGTGGCGGAGCCCGACCGCGCCGATCGCGCGCAGATCGAACGATCGGTCGCCGACGGCCCGGTGGAAACCGCCCTCGCCAACGCCACCGCTGCATTGTCGGGCCTGTCGGCGTGCGCGGGGCTGGTGATGGTGCCCCGCTCAGAACGGGTGCTCAAGGAAGTGGCGTTCGCCCCGCTCTCCGATGGCCGCGCTTTCCTCATCCTCGTCGCGGCGGACGGATCGGTCGAGAATCGCGTCATCGACCTGCCCGCTGGCGCGGACCCCGGCGTGCTGATGGCGGCGGGGCGCTTGCTAACCGAAGCGGTGCGCGGTCGCACGCTCGCGGCCGCGCAGGCCGAAGCCACGCGAGCGCTCGCGGACAGGCGGAGTGCCATCGACGCTGCGGCGGCGGACCTGGTCGTACGCGGTCTCGCGGTGTGGAGTGAGGATGCTTCGAACCGCCCGGTGCTGATCGTGCGCGGTCAGGCGCGGCTGATCGACGAGGCCGCCACGCGCGATCTCGCACGGGTGCAAACGCTGCTCGAGGAACTCGAAACGCAGGGGCAGATCGCCGAACTCCTCGCGTCGGCGGGCGCAGGCGCTGCGACGCGCATATTCATCGGAGCCGAAACCAACCTGTTCGCGTTGTCAGGCTCGAGCCTGGTCGCCGCGCCCTTTCACGGACACGACGGACGGGTGGTGGGGGTGGTCGGCGTGATCGGACCCACTCGGCTAAACTATGCGCGGATCGTTCCGATGGTGGACTTTACCGCTCAAACGCTGGCAAGGCTGATGCGATGAACGAGAACAACCCCTCCCCCACTCCCGCCGATAACGAAGCCGCCACCATCGCCGCCGAGGCTGCAGCGGAGGCCAACACCGCCGCCGCGCCCGCTGGCGATGATGCGATCATCGAACTCGAAGCGAGGCTCGCCGAGGCGAAACAGGATGCACTCTACGCGCGCGCAGAGGTGCAGAACGTGCGCCGCCGCGCCGAAAAGGAGGTCGCAGACGCGCACGCCTACTCAGCGACGAAGTTCGCTCGCGACGTGCTGTCGGTGGCAGACAATTTGACCCGCGCGCTGGAGGTTATCCCCGCCGCCGCCCGTGAGGACGAAACTTGGGCACCACTCGTCACCGGCCTCGAGGCGACCCAGCGCGAGCTGGCGGCAGTGTTCGAACGCAATGGCATCACACGCATCGCCGCGATGGGCCAGCCGCTCGATCCGAACCTTCACCAGGCGATGATGGAAGTCCCGAGCGCCGACGCTGAACCTGGCACGATCGTGCAGGAAATCCAGGCCGGCTACCAGATCAAGGATCGCCTGCTGCGCCCTGCTTTGGTTGGAGTTGCGCGGGCGGGGTAAGCGCGCCCGCAAGTCGGTCAGCTACTCGTCGGGTCTCGTCGACGAAGTCGCGGAGCTCAGCTACCGTCGCAATGCGCGCCTTGCGCAGATTGGGCTCTGGGTCCTGAGCCGCGAGATCGAACACGACCAGTTGATCTTCGACCGAAACGCTTGCGTGAACGAGGTCATTCCGGACTTCGATTAGTGCCGCTACTTCCTCGCGGGCCTTATGAAATTTGATACAATGTTCCTTGGAGAGGCTTGGAGATGCTTTGACGGCCGCGGCGGATTTTAGAATCTGTCCGAGCGAGCCGGAGCCCACATTGCTCGCTGTATGCGCTCGGATCGCGGACCGAAGCTGCTTCTCGATTTTCGCGAAATTGCAAAGCAGGCTACCCCGGAGGCCCTGCACCTCCGCCAGCAAGATGTCTTTGTTGCGAACTGGGGCGGACACGTAGCCACACCTACCTCTCGAACCTTTCCAAACTGTAGACGCGCCCCTGCCCACCGACTTGCACCGCTTTCCGTTTACGTTAAGTGCGGAGCGGTGATTGTGGAGTGAGCTGATGCCCCTACCCCCATTGTTCGACCGTCTGCGCTTGCCGGTCATCGGGTCGCCCCTGTTTATCGTTTCTGGGCCCGAGCTCGTCATCGCGCAGTGCAAGGCGGGGATCGTCGGGAGCTTTCCGGCACTGAACGCCCGGCCGCAGAGCCAGCTGGACGAGTGGCTGCATCGCATAACCGAAGAGCTCGCGGCGCATGATCGCGATCATCCGGATCGCCCCGCGGCGCCGTTCGCGGTCAACCAGATCGTTCATCGCTCCAACGACCGGCTCGAAGCCGACCTGATGACCTGCGCCAAATGGAAGGTGCCGCTGACGATCACCTCGCTCGGCGCGCGTGAGGACCTCAACCAGACGGTGCATGGCTGGGGCGGGATCACCATGCACGACGTCATCAACGACCGCTTCGCGCGCAAGGCGATCGAAAAGGGCGCAGATGGCCTCATCCCGGTTGCGGCAGGCGCCGGCGGGCATGCAGGAACGCTGTCGCCATTTGCGCTGATGCAGGAGATACGCGCCTGGTTCGACGGTCCGGTGGCGTTGTCCGGCGCGATCGCGCACGGCCGCTCGATCCTCGCCGCCCAGGCTTTGGGTGCCGACTTCGCCTATGTGGGGAGCGCGTTCATCGCGACGCAGGAGGCGAATGCGGTGGACGGTTATAAGGCCGAGGTGGTTCAGTCCGCGGCGAGCGACATCGTTTACTCGGACCTCTTCACCGGCGTTCACGGCAATTATCTGCGCGGCTCGATCGCGCGCGCCGGGCTGGATCCTGACCATCTGCCTTCAGGCGACCTCAAGACGATGGACTTCGGCTCTGGCGGCAACACCGACAAAAAGGCGTGGAAGGACATCTGGGGTTCCGGCCAAGGCGTCGGTGCGGTGCGGGAGGTGGTGCCGGTGGCTGCGCTGGTCGACCGGCTGGAGCGCGAGTATCGCGAGGGCTACGCATCGCTGCAGAGCCGGGTGCGCTAAGGCGCGCCTGGTCACCCCTTCAAACCCCTCGCCAACCCCGCTAAGCGCGCGCCATGACGCACGCCTTTCAGCTTACCGACGACCAGCTCGCCATTCAGGAGATGGCGCAGCGGTTCACCGCCGATCGCATCACGCCTTTCGCCGGCAAATGGGACCAGGAGAGCCACTACCCAGTCGACGTCTGGAAAGCCGCCGGTGAGCTTGGGTTTGGCGCGATCTATCTTCCCGAAGCGAGCGGCGGCATTGGCCTGGGGCGGCTCGAGGCGGCGCTGATCATGGAGGCGATGGCCTATGGCTGCCCCGCAACCAGCGCGTTCATCTCGATCCACAATATGGCGGCATGGATGATCGAGCGGTTCGGCGGCGAAGAGCTCAAGGGCCGTTACCTTGCCGGCCTCGTCACGATGGACAAGATCGCGAGCTATGCGCTGACCGAGCCGGGGTCGGGCTCCGACGCGGCGGCGCTCAAGACGACCGCGCGGCTCGACGGCAACCATTATGTCATCAATGGGACCAAGCAGTTCATCTCGGGCGCGGGTTATAACGACGTCTATGTGGTGATGGTCCGCACCGGCGAGGAAAAGGCGCGGGGGATCACCTGCCTCGTGGTCGACAAGGACACGCCGGGGCTGTCGTTCGGCGCGCCTGAAAAGAAGCTCGGCTGGAACGCGTCGCCCACCGCGCAGCTGATCTTCGAGGACGCGCGCGTGCCGGTGGCCAACCGCGTCGGAGCGGAGGGCGACGGGTTTCGCTTCGCCATGGCGGGGCTCGACGGCGGGCGGATCAACATCGGCGCCTGTTCGCTGGGCGGGGCGCAGCGCTGCCTCGACGAAGCGATCGCCTATGCCAAGGACCGGCAGCAGTTCGGCCAACCGATCGCCGATTTCCAGAACACGCAGTTCATGCTCGCCGACATGGCAACCGACCTCGAGGCATCGCGCGCTCTGCTCTACATGGCGGCGTGCAAGGTCGAAGATAACGCGCCCGATAAATCGCGCTTCTCCGCGATGGCCAAGCGGCTCGCGACCGACAACGGCAGCGAGATCGTGAACAAGGCGCTGCAGCTGTTCGGTGGCTACGGATACCTCAAAGATTATCCGATCGAGCGCTTCTGGCGCGACCTGCGCGTACATTCGATCCTCGAAGGGACCAACCAGGTGATGCGGATGATCGTAGGACGCGACCTGCTGCGACAGTGAACGGCGGGGGCGCGATCATCTCGCCCTACCGTCTGCTTAGGGCACGCGCCCCCCTCCCCCCTCCCCTTTGCCGCGCCGCTTCGCTAAAGGCGGCCAGCGTCTGCGTTTGAGGAGTTTGCCCATGACCCCGTCCCTGCGTCTGATCGGCCTCGCCGCGACCGCGCTCGCGCTCACCGCGTGCGAGCGGCCTCGGACTACGACCACCGAAACCACGACGACACGCACCACCACGACCGCCGCATCGCCGACCGGCACCGCTCCCGCGGCGAGCGCTCCAGCGGCAGGCACCCCCGCAACGCAGGCGAGCGACACCAGCGCGACCGGCACGGCCAGCAGCGTCAGCGTTGGCACCGGCAGCGCCTCGACTACCGCCGCCCCGCCCCGCCAGCAGTTCACCGGCAGCGTCACAGGCGATGCGATGGTGCGGCACCGCTTTACCGCGCGAGCCGGGCAGACCATCACCGTCACTCGCGAGGGCACCGGGGTGATGCCCTACTTCAACCTCACGCCCCCCGGCGGCGCCGCGGGGGATCAACTGTTCGTCGGAGCGATGAGCGACGGTCAGCGCTGGAGCGGGAAAGCACCGACCAGCGGCGACTACACCATTGAGGTCTATCAGCGCGGCCAGGCCAAGGACGGCGGCCAGACCAACCGCTACACCATCACGGTCGAGGTCGCGTGACGATACAGGCGACCGCCGCCACCGACAGCGTGCTCGCCCGGCGCGAAGGGGCGGCGGGCTGGCTGTCGCTCAACCGGCCGGCTGCGCTCCACGCGCTGACGCTCGACATGGTCCGAGCGATGACCAGCGCGCTGATCGGCTGGGCCGATGACCCGGCGGTCGATGTGGTGATGATCGACCACGCCCCCGCACCCGACGGCGATGCCAAGCGGTCGCGCGGATTCTGCGCCGGGGGCGACATCGCCTTTCTGCGCGATTCGGCGCTGAACGATGGCGGTGCCAACGGCCGCCAGTTCTTCGCCGAGGAATATCAGCTCAACCACCTCCTCTTTACCTACGCCAAGCCGGTGGTGGCGTTCATGGACGGGATCACGATGGGCGGCGGGGTCGGCATCAGCCAGCCGGCGAAATTCCGCGTCGCGACCGAGAACACCAAGCTCGCCATGCCCGAAACGGGGATCGGGCTGTTCCCCGACGTCGGCGGCGGCTGGTATCTGTCGCGCCTCCCCGGGCGGATCGGCGCGTTTCTTGCGCTGACAGGCGCGCGGCTTGACGGGGCGGAGTGCCTGTGGGCGGGGCTCGCTACGCACTATCTCGAGAGCGCGTCGCTGCCCGAAGCCAAGCGCCGCATTGCCGCGGGGGAGGCGCCCGCGACGGTGCTGGGCGAGCTTGCCGCGACGCCCCCGCCGGCGCGCATCGCCGACAATGCCGAGCGCATCGATACGCTGTTCGCCAGCGATCGGCTCGAGGACATCGTCGCCGCGCTCGAAGCCGACGGCTGCGACTGGGCGGTAAAGGAGCTGGCGACGCTTCGCGCCAAAAGCCCGCAGACCTGCAAGGTGGCGCTGAGGCAGCTCGCGACCAGCCGCACCCTCCCCGACTTCGCCGCCAACATGGCGATGGAATATCGCATCGCCAGCCGCGTGCTGACCCGCCCCGACTTCGCCGAAGGGGTGCGCGCGGTCATCGTCGACAAGGACCACGCCCCGCGCTGGGACCCGGCGACCCCCGAGGGCGTCACCGACGACCTCCTCGACGCGATCTTCGCCCCCCTCCCCGCCGATCAGGAATGGAAACCGCTATGAGCAACTTCGCGACGCTGCTGGTCGAGCGGCACGATGCCGTGACGCTGGTGCGGTTGAACCGCCCCGAGGCGCTCAACGCGCTCAACACGCAGACGCTCGACGACCTGATCGCGGTGATGGCCGATTACGACCGCGACCCCGAGCAGCGCTGCCTCGTGCTGACCGGCAGCGAGAAGGCGTTCGCCGCGGGCGCCGATATCAAGGAGATGTCGAGCCAGGGCTTTGCCGACATGTACGCGCATGATTTCTTCCGCGGCTACGAGCGGGTGACGTCGACGCGCAAGCCGTGGATTGCGGCCGTATCGGGCTATGCGCTCGGCGGCGGATGCGAGCTTGCGATGATGGCCGACATCCTCATCGCCGCGGACAGCGCCAAGTTCGGCCAGCCGGAGATCAAGCTCGGCGTGACCCCCGGCATGGGCGGATCGCAGCGGCTGACCCGCGCGGTGGGCAAGGCCAAAGCGATGGACATGTGCCTCACCGGGCGGATGATGGACGCAGAGGAGGCCGAGCGTTCGGGCCTTGTCGCGCGCGTGGTCCCCGCCGCGACCCTCGTCGACGAGGCGCTGAAAGTCGCAGCGACCATCGCCGGCATGGCCCCTCTCGCCGCGATCGCCGCGAAGGAAATGGTCAACGCAGCGTTCGAGACAACGCTCGCGCAAGGCGTTGCGTTCGAGCGCCGCCTGTTTCACGGCCTGTTCGGAACGCAGGATCAGAAGGAGGGCATGGCCGCCTTCGTCGAGAAGCGCCCCGGCAATTGGACCGGCCGCTAATCCGACGTCGGAGCCTCGGCCTCACGCAGCGGCGCGGCGGTCCTTGAGTTCCGCGGCAATCATCTCCGCGAGGAGAAAGGCGAGCTCGAGGCTTTGCGCGGCGTTGAGGCGCGGATCGCACAGCGTCTGATACGCCTCGCCCAGCCCCGCTTCGGTGACCGCCACCGCGCCGCCGGTGCACTCGGTGACGTTCTTTCCCGTCATCTCGGCATGGATGCCACCCGCGAACACGCCTTCCGCGCGGCATGCGGCGAAGAAGCCGCGGACCTCGCCGAGAATGCGGTCGAAGGGACGTGTTTTCATCCCGTTAGCCGCCTTGACGACGTTGCCGTGCATCGGATCGCAGCTCCACAGCACCGGATGCCCACTGCGCACGACCGCGCGGATCACGGGGGGCAGGCAGGCTTCGACCTGATCATTGCCGTAGCGTGCGATGAGCGTGATGCGTCCGGGCGTGCGCGCGGGGTTGAGCGTGTCGAGCAGGCGCACCAGCGCGTCCGGCTCCGCGGTGGGACCGACCTTGATGCCGATCGGATTGCCGACGCCGCGCAGGAACTCGACATGCGCCGACCCTTCGAAGCGAGTGCGGTCGCCGATCCACAGGAAGTGCGCGCTGGTGTCATACCAACGCCCAGTCAGGCTGTCCTGACGCGCCATCGCCTGCTCGTAAGGGAGCAGCAGCGCCTCGTGGCTGGTGTAGAAGGTCGCGGTCTTGAGTTGAGGGGCGGTGTCGCCGTCGATGCCGCACGCGGCCATGAACGAGAGCGCCTCACCGATGCGGTCCGCGACGTCCTGATACTTCGCCGCCCACGGACTGCTCCGCGTGAAATCATGCGTCCAGCTGTGGACCTGCCGCAGGCTCGCATAGCCGCCCTGCGAAAAGGCGCGCAGCAGGTTGAGCGTGGCCGCGCTCTGCGAATAGGCGCGGATCATGCGGTCGGGGTCGGGCGACCGCCCCTCTGCCGTGAAGCGCACGTCGTTGACGATGTCCCCGCGATAGGCGGGCAGCGCCACATCGCCCTGCACCTCCACGTCGCTCGACCGCGGCTTTGCGAACTGCCCCGCCATCCGACCGATCTTCACCACCGGGAGCTTGGAGGCGAAGGTCATCACCACCGCCATCTGCAGCATGACGCGGAACGTGTCGCGGATCGTGTCCGGGTGAAAGTCGGCGAAGCTCTCCGCGCAGTCGCCGCCCTGCAGCAGGAATGCCCGCCCGGCCTGCGCGTGGCTAAGCTCCTCCTCCAGCGCGCGCGCCTCGCCGGCAAAGACAAGCGGCGGAAAGTTCGCCATTTCTTGCGTCACGCGGTCGAGCGCCGTCCGATCGGGCCAGCGAGGTAGCTGCCTCGCCTCGAAATCCTGCCAACTGTCGGGGGACCAGCCTCGTGCCACGCTCTGTTCATACTCGCATTGAAAGATGTACAGCGCGGCTTAGCTAAGCCGCGTCTGTTAGGCTATGCCGAGCATATATTGTCCGCGCCGCCATGTGCCATGCGCATGCCAGGTGACGACCCAGCAAGTGAGTCCTCTTCCCGCGATGATTTCGAGAACTTCTTTCGCTCCGGCTGGCCTTGCCGCGCTCGCCGCCGCTCTGGCTATGCCGACGATCGCCACCGCCGCTGACCCCGCGACCGCGCAGGCCGTCGTTCATCAGCCCGCCACACCGCCCACTACTACGGAGCAGGAGAGCGCGGAGCAGGCGGAGGAGCCGCAGCCGCGCGCCGACGATATCGTCGTCACCGCGCGTTCGGTGCCGATCGTGGCGAGCAACCCGCCGGATGAGATCGTTCGCCCGGAAGAGATCGCGACCTACGGCGCGCGAAACATCGGCGAGCTGATCAGCGCGCTCGGCCCACGCGTCCGGGGCACGTCGGCCCGCGGCGGTGGGTTTCCGATCATCCTCCTCAACGGGCGGCGAGTGTCCGGCTTCAACGAATTCCGAAACATCCCGCCCGACGCGATCGCGCGCTTCGAAATCTATCCCGAAGAGGTCGCGCTCAGTTACGGATACCCGCTCGGCCAGCGGGTCGTGAACCTGATCTTGAGGGACGGTTTCCAGTCGACGTCACTGGCGCTCGAGCAAGGCTTCACCACCGACCCGGGCCGGGGCGTGCACGAGCGCGAGCTCACTCACGTGCGGATCGCCGGACGTAGTCGCATCACGCTCACCGGTGAGCACGAGCGGGGCCTGCGCCTCACCGAAGAGGAGCGCGGGATCGTCGGCAGCCTCGCTCCCGACATTCGCACCCTCATTCCGGAGACCGACCGGCTGACAGCCGATGGAACCGTGGCGACGAGCTTTGGCGGTCCGGCGGGCGGCAGCCTCAACCTGCGTGCGCAGCGGCTGATCACCAATAGCGGCATCGGCCGCGACACCATTAACAGCGCGCGCGTCCTGACCTCGCGCGGCGTTAGCGACACCCTTCACGCGGGCGTCTCCGCCGACACCGTCGTCTCCCGCTGGCGCCTATCGTTCAGCGGCAATGCCGATCAGACGCTTTCGAATGCGCGAACCGATCTCAATGCGAGCGGTCAGACGCTCACCCGCTCGCGCACGCGGTCGGGTGACGCCACGCTGGTCGCCAACGGCGGGCTGTTTCGCCTGCCTGCCGGGCTTGTGCGGACGACTCTCACCGCGGGATGGGCGGGCGTCGAGCTCACCGGGCAGAGCAATCGCAACGGCATCATCACACCGACCGACCTAGGCCGTCGCACCTTCAACGAAAGCATCACCGTCGATCTGCCGATCGCCGATCGCGATGCGGAGGTGTTGCCGTTCCTCGGCAATTTGTCGGCGAACTTCACTCAGACCTTCCGTCAGGTGAGTGATTTTGGCGACCTGACGGGCACCGTCGTCGGTGTCGCCTGGACGCCGGTGCGCGGACTGAACCTCTCGGGCAACCTTACCTACGACGAGGTTGCGCCGGGGCTGGCAGCACTGGGCGCGCCGCTTGTCACCACCCCGCTCCAGCCGATCTACGACTTCACGCTCGGCCAGACGGTGTTCGCCGACGTCATCACCGGCGGCAACCCGGCGTTGCTCGCGGAGCGGCGGCGCGACATCCGCGTCGGCGCTACCTTCCAGCCAATCCCGGACAAGGACCTGCGTTTCTCCGCCAACTACAGCCGGACGCGAAGCCGCGACGTCACCAGCGGGCTGCCCTTCCTCACCCCTGCGATCGAAGCGGCGTTTCCTGGCAGAGTCGTGCGCGACGCGAGCGGACGCATCGTCAGCGTCGATCAACGCAGCGTCACCTTTGACACGATTCGTCAGGATCAGCTGCGCCTTGGCGTCAACTACTCTTCTAGCTTCGGAACCCCAGCAGGTGGGGCGAGCGGTGCTGCCGGGGGCGGGCGCGGGGCTGCGCTGCCTGGCATGGGCGGCGGCCGCCCCCCCGGCGCAGGTGGCGGTGGCCCACGTGGCGGCGGCATGGGCTTCGGCTTCGGCGGCCCGGGTGGCGGCGCTGGCGGACGCTGGTCGATCGGGCTCACCGACACGATTCGGCTTGCTGATACGGTGCTGATCCGGCCGGGCTTGCCGGAGCTCGACCTGCTCAATGGTGGGAGCACCGATTTCAACGGCGGCTCCCCGCGACACCTGATCGAGCTTGAGGGCGGTGTTTTCTACCGCGGGATCGGCACCCGTCTCACTGCGACCTACCGGACCGCGACGCGGGTCGATGGCGGTTCGGCGGGCACGCTCTTTTTCTCGCCGTTGACCACCGTAAATCTGCGCGTGTTCGCGGACCTCAACAACGTGCCCGGCTTGACGAGCAGCCTGCCGCTGCTGCGCAATACGCGGGTTCGGTTGAGCGTCGACAATCTGTTCGACGACCGTATCAACGTGCGCGACGCAAACGGCGCGGTGCCTTCGCGCTATCAGCCCGCGTACCTCGATCCCGCGGGCCGGACGATTTCGTTCGAAATCAGCAAGCGCTTCTAGCGGCGTCTACCTCTCAACCGATGTCGAACAGATCGGCGAGTTGATCGATGATCGCTCCGCCGAGCTGTTCGGCGTCCATGATGGTGACCGCGCGCGCGTACCAGCGGGTGACGTCGTGGCCGATCCCGATCGCGACCAGTTCCACCGGAGAGCGCCCCTCGATCCAGCCGATCACCTGCCGCAGATGCTGATCGAGGTAGCCCGCCGCGTTGACGCTGAGCGTTGAGTCATCCACCGGCGATCCGTCGGAGATGACCATCAGGATACGGCGTTCTTCGGGCCGCGCGATCAACCGACTGTGCGCCCAGATCAGCGCCTCGCCGTCGATATTTTCCTTGAGCAACCCCTCGCGCATCATCAGCCCGAGCGAGGTTCGCGCGTGTCGCCATGGTTCGTCGGCGCGCTTGTAGACGATGTGGCGAATGTCGTTGAGGCGGCCCGGATGCGCAGGGCGCCCTGCGCCGAGCCAATCTTCGCGCGATAGCCCGCCCTTCCACGTGCGCGTCGTGAAACCGAGGATCTCTGTCTTCACTCCGACGCGCTCGAGCGTGCGGGCGAGAATGTCGGCGCTGATCGCCGCGATCGAGATCGGTCGTCCGCGCATCGAGCCCGAATTGTCGATCAGCAGCGTCACGACCGTGTCGCGGAAGTCGGTGTCCCGCTCGCGCTTGTAGCTCAACGACAGGCCGGGGTTGACCACCACGCGGGCAAGGCGGGCGGCATCGAGGATCCCCTCCTCCTGATCGAATTCCCAAGCCCGGTTCTGCTGAGCCATCAGCTTGCGCTGCAATCGGTTGGCAAGGCGGGTCACCGCCGACTGGAGAGGCGTCAGTTGTTGGTCGAGGAACCCGCGCAACCGCGCAAGCTCGTCCGCGTCGCACAGGTCGGTGGCCGCGACCTCCTCGTCATGCGAGTCGGTGAAAATGCGATAGTTGAAGTTCGGAATGTCGGCGCTGGGCCGATTCGGCCGCACCGGCATCGGCGCTTCGTCGCCCTCCTCGCCCAAACCTTCCTGGTCGTCGCCATCCTCGAACTCGCCCTCGAACTCTCCGTCCTCGCTGTCGCTTTCGTCGCCATCGCGAGGTTGCGCGCGGGCTTCGACCTGCGATTGAGCGGCCTGGCCCTCCGCCTCGCCATCGTCGCTGTCGTCGCTGTCGTCGCTGTCGGCATCGTCGTTGCCGCTGTCGTCGGGGTCGGTGGGTTCGAGCGGGGAGGCGAGGTCGATCAGCCCCAAATGCTCGAGCAGCGTCATCGCCTGCCGCGCGAACGCCGCCTGATCGTCGAGCGCCGAACGCAGCGTCTCGAATTCCTCCGCCGCCTTCGCCTCGATCCCCTCCGAGACAAGTCGCAGGCCCTCCGCTGCGCTCGCTGGCGGAACCAGCTCGCCCAGCCGCTCGCGCGCGATGATCTCGATCGCCGATGGCAGCGGCACGTCCTTTGCGGAGCGGGCTCGGCTGATGGGGTCGGCGGCAAAGCGGCGGTCCGCCTCAGCCTGTAGGTTGGTGCGGACCCCGGCGTAGTCGCGCGCGCCGATCGCGGCCACGCGCGCCTGTTCCAGCGCGTCGAACACGGAACCCGCGGATGCGTCGCTCGGGCGCAGCCGCGCGTGAACGCTCGCGTCATGGTGCCGCAGCTTTAGCGCGAGAGCATCGGCCTGCCCGCGCGCCTGCGCCACCTCACGCTCGCCGAACAGACGGGGGACATTGACGACCTTGATCGCTCGGCCAACCGCGTGCGGCGCGTCGCTGGTGAAGCCGACCTCCGCCTCCGCCTCGCGCGAGAGCGCCCTTGCTGCGCCTGACAGCGCGCGCTTCAGCTCTTCGGCGGGTGTGAGGGCAGACATGCGCTCCGCTTAGGCAGAGGCAGCGCCACCGCCAAGGGCAGAGCCCAAATTTCGCTCAGGCCGCTCGAATGTGGAACATCGTGTCGGCGACGCTCGCGGGCACCTGAGCGTGCAGCCAGTCGCGAAACGCCACCGCGTCCTCCGGGGAAACTGGCGCGGAGGGATCCATGTCCTGAAGCAGTGCGCTCCACGCGGCGAGATCCTCGGCGTCGCCCAACCCGGCGCGGTCCAGCGCGGACACGACGCTGACAAGATCGGCGACAACGATCGCTGACGTGTGCGAGCCGCCGCCGTCCGACTGATGCTCGTCATAATATTCGTCGGCTTCGCTGAGTTCGGAGTGCGTGTCCGCGTGAAGCCCGAATGCCGCGGCCTCGTCTTCGTCCTCCTCCTCGCCGACGTCATCGGTCTGTTCGTCGTCGGCTTCAAAGCGGAGTGGCTCGCGCCGGTGACGCGAGGTCGCGATGAACGGGCTCAACGATGCGTGCAGCGCCTCGTCTGCGCCGTCCGCGAGTGCGTCCTCGTCTTCAGCCTCCTCGGCCCCGTCGTCAAAGTCGACGTCGTCCGAAAGGTTCGCGAAATCCTCCGCGTCGTCGCTTTGTGCGGGCGCGGACGGTTCCGACACGGTAGGGCTATAGGTCGGCACCTGGCCAAGCGCGGTCGGCTCGTTCAGTTCCTCAGGCGGCTGCTCACCCTCCGCAGTCGCCGGAAGTTCGACGGGAGGCTCAGGGTTTTCGGCGAGGCGAGCGGTCAGGCGCTGCAACCTTGCGGCGACCACGCCATCATCCACCTCGGGTTCCGCCGCAGGTTCGGCACGCCGCCGCGGAAGGCGCCGCCCGAAACGGGATTTTGGCGAAGGGTCGGCGTCTGCGACAGCTTCCTTGTGCGGGCCCCCGTCAGCCCGGGGCTGGTGCGCGGTTTCGCGGAGTGGGCTCGTCTCGCGAGATTTGCGCGCCATACCGCGCACACCCCACACGCTGCCGGCAGCGGCGAACAGCAGCACGCCCATCATGATCAACCCGAACGGCGAGTTGAGGAGGCCGGTGGCAACGAGCGCCCATGCTATGCCAAGCAGGACGACCGCGTTGACCGCAGCGACCGCATAGACCTTGTTCATCGGCAAAGCCGTCCTTCGATCATTCTCGACCGGAATGACGCTAGCGAAGATTGGTCAACAAAGTCTTTGCGTTAGTACGCCTCGGTCAGGCAGCCTTGCGCGCAATGCTCTCCGGCAGGTCGACGCCGAACACGCGCTGATAATATTCCGCTACCACAACGCGTTCGTTCTCGTCGCACTTGTTGAGGAAGGACAGGCGGAACGCAAAGCCCACGTCGCCCAGAATCAGCGCATTCTGCGCCCAGCTGATGACGGTCCGCGGGCTCATCACGGTTGAGATGTCGCCGTTCATGAAGCCCTGCCGGGTGAGGTCAGCGACCTTTACCATCTTGTCGACGAGCGCCTTGCCGTCGGGCGCATCCATCTCCCCCGACTTGGCGAGGACGATCTGCGCCTCGGTCGCGGCGGGGAGGTAGTTGAGCGTCACGACGATGTTCCAGCGGTCCATCTGGCCCTGGTTGATCTGCTGCGTGCCGTGATAAAGCCCTGTCGTGTCGCCGAGCCCGACGGTGTTGGCGGTCGCGAACAGGCGGAACCACGGGTTCGCTCGGATCACGCGGTTCTGGTCGAGCAGGGTCAGCTTGCCCTCCGCCTCCAGCACGCGCTGGATGACGAACATCACGTCGGGACGGCCGGCGTCATATTCGTCGAACACCAGCGCTGTTGGGGTCTGCAGCGCCCAGGGAAGCAGACCCTCCCGAAACTCGGTGACCTGCACGCCGTCGCGCAGGACGATAGCGTCGCGTCCGACGAGGTCGATGCGGCTGACATGGCTGTCGAGGTTGATGCGCACGCAAGGCCAGTTGAGCCGAGCTGCCACCTGCTCGATATGCGTCGACTTGCCCGTCCCGTGATAGCCCTGCACCATCACCCGGCGGTTGTGCTTGAAGCCCGCCAGCACCGCGAGCGTCGTGTCCGGATCGAACACATATGCCGCGTCGAGATCGGGTACCCGCTCGTCCTTCAGCGAGAAGGCGGGGACCTGCATGTCGATGTCGATTCCGAACGCGTCGCGCACGTCGACTTCGCGGTCGGGGGCGGCGAGCACGGTCGCTCCGCGCGCTTCGATGTCGTTGCTGTTATCGGCCATCCCCGCCGCTTGCGGAGCCAAGCGCGAACAGTCAAGCTCGCGAGGTGGCAAGCCGATGCGATGCCCCCCTCTACCTAGCACTTCAGCTAAAGGCGCGCGCCTTTCGGAGCACTTGCCAGGCATCGATCGTGCGGCGCAGTGCCGCCTCATGCGTGCGGTCGCCGCCGTTGCGGTCGGGGTGATAGCGGCGCACCCGTTCGCTGTAGCGCTGGCGCACCGTGCGCAGGTCGGCGTCCTCTGCGAGTCCCAGCTCGCGCAAGGCGCGGCGCTCGTCGGCTGAGAACTTTGCGGAGGGCGCGGCCCGCCGATGCGCGGCGTAGCGCGCGCCGATGGCGTCCATCGGATCGGCGAAGTCGCTCCAGCGCGGGGGGACGTCCGCGCCGGCGGAGGCGAAGGCACGCGTTTCGCGTTCCCAACCCGCGTAGGGCCGATGCGCGTCCGCAATCTCCTCGGGGCTCATTCCATCGAAGAAATTGTAGCTCGCATTGAAGGCTCTGACGTGATCGAGGCACAGCCAGCGCCAGAGAGGCGGTCCGTCGTCGCCGCCTCCCCCACCCGGCGCCCGAAACTCGCCCAAGCTTTCGCAGCCCGCGACGGCGCAGAGGCGGTCCGACGGCACACGGCCGTGAAATCGTGGGGAGGGGCGGGAAGCCATCGGCGCGATGTGGTGCGGAGCGGTCGGCTTGTCGAGCTTGACGGCCCAATCGCCATTCGTAGTTAAGACTCTTTCACCTCTAGCGGGCGCGACCTAGACAGGTCGGACGAGAGACCGATCGAGACCGATGCAGCCGTGACAGCACCCTTTCGTTTCCCGCGCTTTTTCGTCACCGCGGCCAACCCGTGCCCCTACCTGCCCGGCCGTACTGAGCGAAAGGTATTCACGGAACTCGCCGGGTATAACGCAGGCGACCTCAACGACGCGCTTGGCCGGATCGGCTTTCGGCGCAGCCAGAACGTCGCCTATCGGCCGAGCTGCGCGGGGTGCACCGCCTGCGTGTCGGTGCGCGTGTGCGCCGGTGAATTCACGCCCTCCGCCAATCAGCGCCGCGTGATCAAGCGCAACGCCGATCTGATCGTCGAAGCGCGCGCATCTTGGGCGACCGAGGAGCAATACGCGCTGCTCTCGCGATACCTGGCCGCGCGGCATCCGGAGGGCGGGATGGTCGACATGAGCGAAGGCGACTTCGCGGCGATGGTCGAACATTCGCCGGTCGAAACCTGCGTGGTCGAGTATCGCGAGCGTGAACCGTCGGGACGCCCGGGTCGGCTCGTCGCTGCCTGCATTACCGACCGGCAGGCGGACGGGCTGTCGATGGTCTACAGCTTTTTCGAACCCGAAGGCTCCGTCGATGAAGAGGGCGTCCCCGCTCGCAAGGGACTCGGCACCTTCGTCATCCTCGATCACATCACGCGCGCCGCCCGCGCCACCTTGCCTTACGTCTACCTCGGCTATTGGGTCGAGGGGTCGGATCGAATGGCCTACAAGACGCGGTTCCGGCCGCTCGAGACGCTAACCCCGCGGGGATGGCGTCGGTTCGAACCGGCGCCGCCCGCTGCGTCCGAGCAATCCGACCTGACGATTTTCGCGCCAGCCTTCGGCTGAACGTCTTTTCCCGGAGGGCCGCGCGGGGTATCAGCCTCGCCATGTCCTCCCCCTCCCCTGACGTGGCCGCGCCGCTCCCTCCGCTTCGCCTGCTCGTGGCCGCGCCGCGCGGCTTCTGCGCGGGCGTCGACCGCGCCATCCGCATCGTCGAGCTGGCGATCGAACGCTACGGGCCGCCCGTCTACGTACGGCACGAGATCGTCCATAATCGCTTTGTGGTCGACGCCCTGCGCGAGCGCGGCGCGGTCTTCGTGGAAACGCTCGACGACGTGCCAGAAGGCGTGCCCGTCGTATTCAGCGCGCATGGTGTGCCAAAGGCGGTGCCGGCCAAGGCGGAGGCACGCGGCCTCACCTACTTCGACGCGACCTGTCCGCTAGTAAGCAAGGTGCATCGCCAGGCCGAGCGCGCGTACGAGCAAGGGCTGCACATCGTCTTCGTCGGCCATGCCGGGCATCCGGAAGTTATCGGAACTTTCGGCCAGCTCCCGGAGGGGGCGATGACGCTGGTCGAGACGGTGGACGACGTCGCAAACTTGCCGGAATTTCCGAGCGGGCGGGTTGCGGTGCTCACGCAGACGACGCTTTCCGTCGACGACACGGCGGAGGTTATCGCGGCGCTCCGCGCGCGCTATCCGGGCATCGTCGAGCCCAAGGGCGAAGACATCTGCTACGCCACTTCCAACCGCCAAACCGCGGTAAAGGCGATCGCCAGCGCAGCCGAGCTGGTGCTGGTGATCGGCGCGCCCAACAGCAGCAACAGTGTCCGGCTGGTCGAGACCGCCGCGCGCGTCGGTGCGCCAGCGCGGCTCATTCAACGTGCGGCTGAGATCGACATGGCGGAGATCGACCGCGTGTCCACCCTTGGCCTTACCGCCGGCGCCTCCGCCCCCGAACTTCTGGTGCGCGAGGTGATCGACCTGATCTCCGCTCGCCGCGAAGTCGTGGTGGAGGAGGTGGTCACAGCGCAGGAGGGCATGGTGTTCAAGCTCCCGCGTGGCCTCGAAGTCCCGACCCCGCCACTTACCCCCGACATCGCACCGGCGGCCTGATGGCGGTCTATACCGCGGTCGACGCGGAGGAGATTGCGGCGCTTCTGTTCCGCTACGGCTTAAGTCCGCTCCACAGTGCCAAGGGGATCGCGGAAGGGGTTGAGAACAGCAACTACCTCCTCGATGCAGGAACCGGCGCGGCGCGGCGTAACTACATTCTGACGCTCTACGAACGGCGCGTGGCGGAGGGCGACCTCCCCTTTTTCATCGCGCTCACCGACCATCTGAATGCGCGTGGCTGTCCGGTCGCGCGGATGCTTGCCGACCGCGATGGTCGGGTGGTGCAGGAGGTGGCGGGGCGACCAGCCTGCCTCATCGAGTTTTTGAGCGGCGTCTCCCCGACACGTCCCATCCCAGCGCAGGCGCGCGCGGCGGGCGGCGCGCTGGCAAGGCTGCACCTCGCAGCGAGGGATTTCCCGCACGAGCGGCAGAACCCGTTCGATCTCGCCGGGCTACGCGCCCTCCTCTCCCGGATCGGCGGGCGCTGCGACGACCTCCTTCCGGGCCTCGCCGACGCGGTCGAGGGGCTGGCTGACGAGGCGACCTCAACAGGGCTTGATCAGCTGCCCCATGGGATCGTTCATGCCGATGCCTTTCCCGACAATCTGCTGTTCGAGGGGGACCGGGTGAGCGGCGTGATCGACTTCTATTTCGCCTGCAGCGACTCCTATGCCTGGGACTTCGCGGTGACGCACTCGGCGTGGTGCTTTGATGACGCGGGCACCATCGACCCGCGGCTTAGCGAAGCACTCGCCAGCGGATACGAAGAGCAGCGTCCGTTCGACGAGTGCGAGCTGGAGGCGTTGCCGTTGCTCGCTCGCCGCGCCGCGCTGCGTTTCACGCTGACGCGCGCCTTCGACTGGGTCGAGACGCCCGCCGACGCCCTCGTCGCGCGCAAGGATCCGCGCCAGTATTGGGCGCGCTACGAAGCCTACCGCACCGCATCCGCGCAAGCGATCCTCGGTCGATGAGCCGCGTTCAAATCTTCACCGATGGCGCGTGCAAGGGGAACCCCGGCCCCGGCGGCTGGGGCGCTGTGCTGCGCTTTGGCGAGCGCGAGCGTGAGCTCTCCGGGTCTGAGAACCCGACGACCAACAACCGCATGGAGTTGATGGCGGCGATCGCCGCGCTCGAAGCGCTGCTGCGGCCATGCGACGTCGATCTGACCACCGATTCCGTCTACGTCCGCGACGGCATCACCAAGTGGATTCACGGCTGGAAACGCAATGGCTGGCGCACGGCTTCGCGCGATCCGGTCAAGAATGCGGAGCTGTGGCAGCGGCTCGACGCCGCCGCGGCGCGTCATCGCGTGGAGTGGCACTGGGTGAAGGGGCACGCCGGTCACCCCGAAAACGAGCGCGCCGACCGACTCGCCTGCGCCGCTGCCGAAGCGGGGCGCTGATCCGCTAGCGAAGACGGTCGGGGAGGTACCGGCCGGGGTCGACCAGCGCATCCTCCCCTATCGTGCCCACTGCATCGCCGACGATCAGCCGCGCCGCCATGCGTGCGATCGCGGGGGCGGTCTGGATACCGAAGCCGCCCTGCCCCGCGAGCCAAAAGAAGGACGGCTGCGCGGGATCGGCTCCAACTACGGGCAGGCGATCACTCGCGAAACTGCGTAGACCCGCCCAGCGCCGCTCGACCTTGGCGACGCGCCAGTTGAGCGCGTGTTCGAAGCGGTCGATGGCGATCGCAACGTCGAGTTCTTCGGGCTGGACGTCGGACGCGACGTCGAGCGTTTCGTCATGCGGGCTCACCCACACCCGCCCCCCGGCCTCGGGCTTGATGTAGAAGTCCGCGCCTAGGCTTGCGAGATGTGGCATCCCCGCCGCCGGGCCCGGATCGGTGAGCAACTGCACCAGCGTCCGGCGGTACGGCACGATCCCGATCGGCGCCACGCCGCATCGCTCGGCGACCGTGTCTGCCCACGCACCCGCAGCATTGACGACGAGGGTTGCCTGATACTCCGCGTTCCCCGCGCGCAGCCGCCAACCGCCCAAGCCAGCCTCCCCAGCTCCGAGGTCCGCGCGGACCACCAGCGTGGCGCTCGCGCGCTTGGCGCGTGCGAGGGCGTCGGCATGGAGGGCAGCGACGTCGATGTAGGCGCAGGTTGGCTCCCGCACCCCAATGCACCATTCCTCCCGCAAACCCGGCACCAGCTCGCGCGGATCGACGCTCTCGAGCGCGATGCCGCTTTCAGCAAAGCGCTGGAGAAATGCGTCACGCAGCGGCGCATCTTCGGCGCGCCCGATCTGCACCGCGCCGAGCGGTTCGAGCCAACCCCCGTCGCGCAATGTCGGTCCGGACGCCGTCGTCAGCGGCTGGATGTCGGGGCCGCCGTAGGTTTCGCTCCAGAACGCGGCGGAGCGCCCGGTCGCGTGGTAGCCGGGGAGCTCCTCCATTTCGAGCAGGAGGACGCGTGCGTGCGGCGCCAGTTCGGCGGCAAGGGTAGCACCGGCGATCCCAGCGCCGATGATGGCAACGTCATAGTTCACCCAGCCGCTCTACCCGCCGTCTGCGCGTGGAGGAAGGCGGCAATGCGTGCCATGGCATCGTTGCGAATGGCATGGACCTCACGCAGCAGCTCGTGCGCCGCAGGGGGCGGATAAAGGTGCAACTCTGCGTGCGGGAGCTCTTTCGCGGCGTTCCTGATCGCGGTTGCCGAAACAAGCGCGTCCGCCTCTGCACCGAGCATCAGAAGCGGCGTATCGACCGCCTGCAGGACGCCAGGCGCGCCCAACTTCGCGAACGACGCGTAGGCTTCGCTCACCCAACGCCAGCTCCCCGCGCCAAGCGCGAGTTCCGGCCGATGCACGCGCCACCACAGCTCGTCCTCGTAGCATTGGCGATCGCCCGTCAAAATCGTGCCTCGGCGGGTCGCGGATGCGTCCACCTCGGCTGGTATGCGCCAGGCGGGAGCGTCATCGCCCCGCCATCGCGCCATCAGCTGCGACGATCGAGCCCACACGGTTCGGCAGGCGGTTGTTGAGGCCAAGCATCGGTGACAGCAGCACCGCCGCGCGAGGCGATACGCGCCGCTCCGCCAGCGCGCGTAGCCCTAGATGGCCGCCCATCGAATGAGCGATGATGACGTGCAGAGCGCAGCACCTCGCCTCGAACGAGGCCCAGTCGTCCGCGAGATCGTCGATCCACCGACTGTAGGCATCAATGTGGCCGGTGTCGCCGCTGGCCAGCCGTCCCGACCCGCCCTGCCCGCGCCAATCGACCGCCTCGACATTCCAACCTTCGCGCGACCAGATGCTGATTGACTCGAGATACTTCTCATAATGGTCGCCGCGCCCGCTCAGGAAGAGGATGGACCCTCTGGCTGGCGCGGTCGGTGCGGCAGGTAGCGTCAGGCGGCGGCGCAGCCAGCCATCGCGCGCCGCCATCATATCCTCCAGCGCCCCCGACGGGATCGCTCGCCGGGGGATGGGCGACGGGTGACCGGATTGGGAACAACGCACCCGTAGTGGTTACGGTTTATGAACCCGATCCGTCTACCAAGCTTTGAGATGGGGCCAGCACAATCTTTCATCGCGCTTGCGCCGGCGGCGCTGCTCGCGGCGCTGCTGCTGATCGCGGCGGTCTACGACTTGCGCCACCGCATCATTCCCAATTGGCTCAACCTCACCATCGCCCTTGCCGCGCCGCTCGCGTGGATTGCGAGTGGCATCGAGCTCTGGCCCGACCTCGCGCTTCAGGTGGGGCTCGCGCTGCTGGTGTTTGCGGCGTTCGTCGGTCTGTTCTTCCTCGGCGGCATCGGCGGGGGTGACGTCAAGATGATCGGAGCGCTCGCGCTGTGGCTGCCGACCTCGCTGTTGCTGCCGACGCTGCTGGTGATGGCCATCGTGGGGGGCGCAATCGCCGCGGTCATGCTGGTGATCCGCTGGTGGCGGCGGGGGGCTGGCTCACCCGAGCTTCCCTACGGCGTCGCGATCGCCGCCGCGGGGCTTTGGGCAGTCCACCAACAGTATCTTAACCATTCTCCATTTATCGCACTGAGCTGAACGAGACGTCGCAGACGGGTGTGCAGCCCGGCGGCGGAAGAGGGGCCTTGAACCATCATGGACGTGAAAAAGATCGTGATGATCCTCGCCGCAGTGCTCGTCGCACTCGGCGCGGCATTTGCGGTGAACCGTATCGTCAGCGGCTCGTCGACGCCGCAGGCGCGTGCGGCTGCCGCACCTGAGGCGCTCGGCCCCAAGATCATCATCGCCACCCGGCCTCTGCCGGCGGGGACGATCATCAACCCGGAATCGCTGCGCTTTCAGGCGTGGCCGGCCGGGCTGGTGAAGCCCGAGCAATATTATGTCGAAGGGTCTTCGGACATCGCTTCGCTCAACGGCTCGGTGGTGCGCGTGGCGATGACCGCCGGCGCGCCCGTCACTCGCGGCAGCCTGGTGAACCCGGGCGACCGGGGCTTTCTCGCCGCAGCGCTTGCCCCCGGCATGCGCGCGGTCACGGTGCCGATGTCGAACGACCAGGGCGTGTCGGGCTTCGTGTTTCCGGGCGACCGCGTCGACCTGTTGCTGACCCAGCAGGTGGAGGGCGCGGACGGGTCCAAGCTCAACGCGACGGAGACGATCATGCGTAACCTGCGCGTTCTCGCGGTCGATCAGCGCACCCAGCCCGCCCAGACCGAAGGCAATGCGACGCCGATGGTGTTCGCGACGGTCACGATCGAAGCGACACCGCGCATCGCCGAAGCCATCGCCGTGTCGCGAACACTCGGCACGCTGAGCCTCGCGCTCCGCTCGATCGCCGACACGCAGGGCGACCTTGAGCAGGCGATCGCCTCGGGCAACGTCAACGTCGGCGCCAATGGCGACGCGACCGCGGAGCAGCGCCTGCTGGCGGGCGCGACGCGGCGGCCGGAGGTCGGCAGCCAGGGTGCCACCACCGGCTCCGATATCTCGCGCTACGTGCCGCGCAACTTCATCAGCAAGGCGCAAGCCGCAGCCCGCGACCGTGCTCGGGAAGATCTGGCACGACGCGCGTCGATCGCGCCGTCCGCTACGGTTTCGGAAGCACCGGTGCGCAGCGCGGCGGGTGGGAATACAACGAATTCAGCCGGACCAGTGGTTCGGGTGACGCGCGGCGACCAGGTAACGGTCGTCCCGGTGCGGGGGAACTGAACATGAGCATTTTGAATGCACGCCCACGGGTGAAGACCGTGCGCACCGCCCTCGCCCTCGCCCTCACGAGCGTCGCGATCGCGAGCCCCTCGGCACTTCTCGCCCAGGCCCGGCAGACCCCGCCGGCCAATAGCGAGCTGGTGCTGTCGATAGGGCGCGGACGGCTCGTCTCGCTTCCGACGCCGATGACCGACGTGTTCGTCGCCGATCAATCGGTCGCCGATGTGCAGGTCCGCTCGTCGACGCAGCTCTACGTGTTCGCGAAGGGCCCGGGGGAGACGAGCATCTACGCCACCGACCGCAGCGGTCGCGTCGTGTATTCGACCATCGCCCGTGTCGCTCGCAACGTCGAGACGATCGACCAGATGCTCTCGCTCGCGATGCCGGACGCGGACATTCGCGTGACGCCGATGAACGGACTGGTGCTGCTCACCGGCACCGTTGCCAGCCCGGAGGATGCGGCCGAAGCTGACCGGCTGGTTACTGCTTTCGTCGGGGAGAACACCCGCGTCATCTCCCGCCTGCAGACAGCAACTCCGCTTCAGGTGAACCTGCAGGTGCGGATCGCGGAGGTGAACAAGTCGGTTGCGCGCCAGATCGGCGGCAACCTCACCACCCGCGACAATGACGGAAACGGGTTTCTGTTCGGGGCCTTCACCAACCGTAACAACGGCACGATCTCCGCGCCGGATGCGAACGGAGCGGTGAACTACACCATCAACCGTTTGGCCGACGCGACGACCTTTGCGGCGGGTGGACGACTGTTCGGGCTCAACCTGCTGGCGACGCTCGACCTCGCCGAGCGCGCCGGGCTGGTTGCCACACTCGCGCAAACCAACCTTGCCGCGCTGTCAGGCGAGACCGCCGACTTCTTGGCGGGCGGCGAGTATCCGATCCCGACGCCGGACCCAGGCTCGAACGCGATCAGCGTCACCTACAAGCGCTTCGGCGTCGGCCTGACCTACACCCCGACGGTGTTGTCGAACGGTCGCATCTCACTGCGGGTGAGGCCTGAGGTGTCGGAGCTGTCGTCCGATGGGGCGATCCGAGTGCAGGGGATCGAGATCCCCGCGCTCTCCGTCCGACGGACCGAAACCACGGTCGAGCTGGGGTCGGGCGAAAGCTTCATGATCGCCGGGCTGATGTCCAATCGCTCGAGCGGGCTGCTCGATCGTACGCCTGGCCTTGGTGACATCCCGATCCTCGGCACGCTGTTCAAGTCCGACAGCTTCCGCCGCGGTGAAACGGAGCTCGTGATCGTCATCACGCCGTATCTCGTCCGGCCGGTCTCATCGGGGCAGATCGCGCTACCGACCGACGGGTATCAGGACGCCACGACCGCGCGCCGCCTGATCCTCAACGACATGCACGGCGGGCAGACCGGGGGCACTCGCCCGATGCCGACGGTCGAAGCCGCCCCGGGAGCAAGCGTTCCGGCCCTGCCGGGCGCCGCCGCAGCGGCAGGCATCGCGCCCCCGCCTCCGCCGACCCCCGCGCGCACCAGCGATCGGCGCGGTCGCGACCGTCGCAGCGGCTCCGCCACCGGCGCCACCCCTGGCTTCAGCTTCGGCGGCTGACCGTAGTTATCGAGAGGAAGACGCCATGTCGCATCACTCCCAACGCCTGATCGCCGGGGCGGCTGTCGCGATCGCGCTTGCGCTCGGCGGCTGCGCGAGCAGCCCGGCTCTAACCAACCGCGGCCTTGAGTCCATTCACCAGCCGGTCGTGCGCTTTGAACATTTCGCGTTCGATGCGGACACGCGCGGGGGCGACCTGCCCCCGGCGGAAGCGGCGCGTCTGGCTGGCTGGTTCGAGGCGCTTGGGCTTCGCTACGGCGACCAGGTTGCGATCGACACCAACCGTGGTGACAGCGGATCGGCTGTGCGTGACGGCGTAGCCGCGGTTGCAGCGCGGCGCGGTGTCCTGCTTGCTCGCGAAGCGCCGCTCACTGCCGGAGCGGTATCGCCCGGCTTCACCCGAATCGTCCTCAGCCGAGCAACCGCGCGTGTCGATGGCTGTCCCAACTGGGGAGATCACGGAGCGCTCGGCGGCATCAACCGGACGTCGGCCAACTATGGCTGCGCCACCAACGCGAACCTTGCGGCGATGATCGCCGACCCGGCGGACCTGGTGCGGGGACAGAGCAGCAGCCGCAACGATCCGCTGACGAGCGCCCGGGCCATCAACGCCTATCGCAACGGCGCGTCCCCGGGCGGCGCAGGTGCGTCCGCGTCCGGCGGCGCCGGCGCCAGCAGAACCTCTACCGGCAGCTCGGGAGGCGGACAGTGAACGCACCCTTTCGCATGAGCACTCAGTCGCGCGAGGCATTCGCCGCCTATTTGTGCGACGACGCGTCGGCGGAAATCGTCCGACCGATTGTTTCTGACCTGGGTTGGGCTGTCGAGAGGGTCAACAAGGGCGGGCTACGCAACGCCGTTCAGTCGCTCTCCGTGAGCGCGAGCCCCTCCATCCTCCTCGTCGATCTGTCCGAATCGTCGGATCCGATCAACGATATCAACAGCCTTGCCGAGGTCTGTGAGCCCGGCACGGTCGTGATCGCGATGGGTCAGGTCAATGACGTCCGCCTGTTTCGCGACCTGATGGCGAGCGGGATTCACGACTACCTGCTAAAGCCCGTCTTCCCCGACCAGGTGCGTGATGTGCTGATGCAGGCGCAGGTCGCGCTGTCGGCGCCGCGCGGCAACGAGAGCGCCGAACGCGTCGATCACGTCGTCGCTGCGGTGGTCGGTGCACGGGGCGGCGTGGGCGCCTCCACACTCGCAACGTCGCTCGCCTGGCTCGCCGGCCACAACGAGAAGCGCAGCTCGGCGCTGCTCGATCTCGACGTGCATTTCGGGACGGGCGCACTGGGCCTCGATCTTGAGGCGGGGCGCGGGCTGATCGACGCGATCGACAACCCGACGCGCATCGACGGGCTTTTCATCGAGCGTGCGATGGTCCGGGCAAGCGAGCAGCTCGCCATCCTCAGCGCGGAGGCGCCGCTCAATCAGCCGCTGCTCAGCGACGGTGGGACATTCTTCCACCTGCGCGAGGAGATTTCGGCGGCTTTCCCGTTCACGGTAATCGACCTGCCGCGGCACATGATGATATCTTATCCGCACATGCTGCAGGATGTGCACCGGCTGGTTCTGGTCACTGAACTGACGCTGGCCGGGGCGCGTGACACGATTCGTCTTCTGTCGAACGCGAAGCAGCTGTGCCCCAACGCCAAGGTCATCGTCACCGCGAACAAGGTGCTTCCGACGCCGGAGATCAGCCGCAAGGATTTCGAGACCTCTATCGAACGGGCCATCGACATCGTCCTGCCCTTTGAGCCTAAGGTCGCCATCAAGGCGGCCAAGCTCGGCCGGTGTTTTGCTGACGCGGCGCGCGGGACCAAGCTCGCCGGCCCGCTCAACGCTCTCCTCGCCGCGACGCTCGCGGCTCCCGAGGGTGATGAGGATGGCGTGCAGGATCGCGGCAAGGCGAACAAAACGGGTGGTTCGCTGCTCAGCAAGCTGACGGCGCTCCCCTCCATGTCGAAAAAGCCGAAAGCCGCCTGAAGGCGCGCCATGGCTCCCTTCGATCGTCAAAGCCCTCGGGCAGGTTAGGACCGGACGATGGACTTCAGTTTCCTGCTCATCGCCTTGATCCTGGTGCCTGCGACCGTCGGGATCGCGATGTTCGCCAACACGCCCAATCCCGAGCGGATTGGGCGTCAGCGCCTCGTCAAGATGCGGAGCCGTGTCGCACCGTCGGGGGAAGACGTTCTCGCCGCGCAGATGCGACGGACGATCGCCGCCCGGCTTCCGTCCAAGGACGCGAGCATCGTTCGGCTCATCCCCAACCCCGAACGCATCGCGCTGCGCCTGCGTCGCACGGGCAAAAGCTGGACGCTTTCCAATTACGTCTTGATGAGCGCCGGGCTCACTGTCGTCGCCATCGGCATTTTCGCGCTTCAGGGCGTGCCGTTCCTGCTGACGTTGTTTCTGGCACTGCTGGTCGGCGTCGGTCTTCCGCACATGTATATCGGTCGCCTCATCAAGAAGCGGCAGCGCCAGTTTATCGAGCGCTTTCCCGACGCGACCGACCTCCTGGTGCGCGGACTGCGTTCGGGGCTTCCCATCAGTGAAACGCTCGGCGCGGTGGCGCTGGAGATACCCGGCCCGGTCGGTGTCGAATTCAAGCAGGTGATCGAACGCGTGCGGATTGGCAAGACGATGGAGCAGGCGCTTCAGGAGACGGCCGACGTCATCGATCTGCCCGAGTTCCAGTTTTTCGTCATCACCCTCGCCATCCAGCGGGAGACGGGTGGCAACCTTGCGGAAACACTCGGCAATCTGAGCGAGGTGCTGCGCAAACGGGCGCAGATGAAGCTGAAGGTCAAGGCGCTGTCGTCGGAAGCGAAGGCCTCGGCCTGGATCGTCGGCTGCCTGCCGTTCGCGGTTTTCATCCTGATGTACCTCTCCAGCCCCGAATATGTGTCCGCCTTCCTGCCCTGGACGGCGCAGTATGATCAGCGAGTGATGCTCGCCGGTCTTGGCGGACTGGTGTGGATGAGCATCGGCGTCTTCATGATGTCCAAAATGATCAGCTTCGAGATCTGAGGGAGGCAAGCGCAGCCATGACTTCGCCCGCTCCGGCCCCCCTGATGATCCTCGGCATCGACGTCGTCTGGACGGCGACCCTGCTCGCCGGTGTCGGCGTCATGGCGATGCTATTCGCTATCTATCAGGTCGCCACAGTCCGCGATCCGATGACCAAGCGGGTCAAGGCGCTCAACGAACGCCGCGAACAGCTGAAGGCGGGCATCACCGCCTCGACCGCGAAGAGGCGCGCCAAACTTGTGCGCAAGAACGCCACCACCAATCGGATGCGTGACGTTCTGAGTCGGCTCAAAGTCCTGCAAGACAGCCAGCTCAAGGATGTGCAGCAGCGGCTGGCACAGGCGGGCATCCGTCAGAAGGAGCTCGCCTTCGCGATCATTTTCCTGCGCATGGTTCTGCCGATCATCGTCGGGCTGACCATGGGCACGCTGGTTTACGTGGTCGACTATTTCCCGACCTTTGGCTTCCTCAAGAAATTCGGCGCGTTCGCGGTTCCGCTGATCCTGGCATACAAAGCGCCTGATCTGTGGCTCAACAACAAGCGCACCAAGCGCACCGACGGGATCCGCAAGGGCCTCCCCGACGCGCTCGACCTGCTGGTGATCTGCGCAGAAGCGGGCCTCACCGTCGACGCTGGCTTTGCGCGCGTCAGCCGCGAGCTGGGCAAGGCTTACCCCGACCTGGGCGAGGAATTCGCGCTTACGTCAATCGAGCTGGGCTTCCTCACCGAACGTCGCCAGGCGCTCGACAATCTCGCCTATCGCGTGAACCTGGAGGCGGTGAAGGGCGTGGTGACGACCCTCATCCAGACCGAGAAATACGGCACGCCGTTGGCCTCAGCTTTGCGCGTTCTGTCGGCAGAATTCCGAAACGAGCGCATGATGCGGGCGGAGGAAAAGGCAGCACGACTGCCGGCGATCATGACCGTGCCGCTGATCCTGTTCATTCTGCCGGTGTTGTTCGTCGTGATCCTCGGCCCGGCTGGCTGCCGCATTGGCGACACGCTGAGCAAATAGTGAAGCCGTGAGGCGCGGGGTGGTCACTCCACTCCGCGCTTGCGGATCTGCTCCTCCAGAACATCGGCCGCGGCGGTCAGCCGCTCCAGCGTCGAGGTGAGCGCCTCGCGCTCCGCTGGCTCGAGGCAGCTTATGAGCTCCGCTTCCAGCGACAGCGCTATGGGCGCAATGTCACGGTAAAGCGCCTCGCCTTCCTCGGTTAGCGCGATGAGGTGCGAGCGCCGGTCACCTTCGCGGTTTTCACGCCGCATCAGCCCGCGCGCTACCATCGCTGCCGATGCTCGGCTGACCGTAACCTTGTCCATCCGGGTCCGGCCGACGAGATCGCGCTGCGAACGCGGACCGCCCTCCCCCAGCACCGCCATCAGCCGCCATTGCGGCACGTTAATCCCAAAGCGCCGCTCGTAATGGCGCGCGATCCGCTCCGACACCGCGTTCGACGCGATCGAAAGCTGGTAGGGGATAAAATCGTCGAGCCGGAGCACGGTCGCCGCCATCGCCTCAATGCTCCTCGGGTTTGACGCGCTCGGGCGCCGCCGCCGCGAACGCGTCGAGCGCGCACGCCGCGGCATCGGCCGCAACCAGCGCCGGGTAGGGGGTGAGGTCCACGTCGAACCGGCGCGCATTGTACATCTGCGGCACCAGAAACAGGTCGGCCACGTCGGGCGTGGCCCCGCCGAGATACGGCCCCTCCGCCGTCGCGGCCATCACCTCGAGCGCCGCAAACCCTTCGCTGATCCAGTGCCGGATCCAGCGGTCGCGAATATCTTCGCGCAAGCCGAGGTCACTCGTCAGATACTTCAGTACGCGCAGGTTGTTGAGCGGGTGGATGTCGCACCCGATCGCCATCGCCATGGCGATGCTGCGCGCGCGTTTCGTCGGCTCCTCGGGGATCAGCCGGGGTTCCGGATGGGCGCGGTCGAGCCAGTCGATGATCGCAAAGCTTTGCGTCACCACCGCCTCCCCTGCCTCGAGCGCGGGGACGAACCCTTGGGGATTGAGCGCGCGGTAGGCGTCGCTCTTCTGCTCACCGGCGAGCAGGCTCGTGGGCGCCGCGGTATAAGGCACGCCCTTCAGGTTGAGCGCGATCCGAACCCGGTAGCTGGCCGAGGAGCGGAAATAGTCATGAAGAACCAGCTCCTCGGTCATGCTGCTGCTCCCAATTAGGCGACGGTCGCCTTGACGATCTTGCCGGGCGCACGCGGCGGCTCGCCCTTGGGCAGCGCATCGACATGCTCCATGCCGCTCTCGACTTGGCCCCACACGGTGTATTGCTTGTCGAGGAAGCGCGCGTCGTCGAAGCAGATGAAGAATTGGCTGTTCGCGCTGTTCGGCGCCGACGTACGGGCCATCGAGCAGGTGCCGCGGACGTGCGGCTCGGCGTTGAACTCGGCCTTGAGGTCGGGGAGCTTCGACCCGCCCGAGCCGGTCCCGGTCGGATCCCCACCCTGCGCCATGAAGCCGGGAATCACGCGGTGGAACACGACGCCATCGTAAAAGCCGTCCTGCGCGAGGCTGGTGATGCGCTCAACGTGGCCGGGCGCAAGGTCGGGGCGCAGGCGAATGACGACATCCCCGGTCTGCCCGTTGCCGGTATCGAGGGTGAGGGTCAGCGTGTTCGCAGTCATCGGAAAGCCTTTCAAAGGGGGGCGTTGCCATGCGCTATAATCAGATAAGCCGGCGGCGTCACGGACTTGCGATTTTGCGCTGGCTCGCTATGGGGAGCCGCGACGGGGCGGCGTGGTCATCCACGCGCGCCCCGTTTCACATGACCCGACGACAGCCGGAGGGGCGTGCGCATCCCGCGCCGTCAGCGATCGGCCAAATGTAAGGAAAGCCACATGGCTCATTATGAGCATGTCTTCCTCGCGCGTCAGGATCTCACGCAGGCGCAGGTCGATGCCCTGGCGGAGAGCGCGACGAAGATTATCGAGGAGAATGAAGGTTCGGTAGTTCGCACCGAAACCTGGGGCCTCAAGCAACTCGCCTATCGTATCGCGAAGAACCGCAAGGCGCACTTCGTTATGCTGGCGATCGACGCGCCCGGCGCGACCGTGACCGAGCTTGAGCGTCAGTCCTCGATCAACGAAGACATCATCCGTTTCCTCACCATCCGCGTCGACGAGCACGAAAACGGCCCGTCCGCGATGATGCGCAAGGGTGACCGCGCGGGCCGCGGACGCCGTGAGCGCGATGGTGACGAGCCGCGCCGCGAACGCGACGGCGACGAAGCTCGGGGAGAATAATCCATGGCACGCCCGTTTTTCCGCCGCCGCAAGACCTGCCCCTTCTCGACGAAGGACGCACCGCGCATCGATTACAAGGACGTCCGTCTGCTGTCGGGCTTCCTGTCGGAGCGTGGCAAGATCATGCCCAGCCGCATCACCGCGGTGTCCACCAAGAAGCAGCGTGAGCTGGCCCGCGCGATCAAGCGCGCGCGTCACATCGGCCTGCTTCCCTACCTCGTGAAGTAAGGAGCGGGTCCATGGAAATCATCCTGCTCGAACGTATCGAGAAGCTCGGCGGCATCGGCGATGTCGTGAACGTCAAGGACGGCTACGCGCGCAACTTCCTTCTTCCCAACAAGAAGGCGCTGCGCTCGAACGAGGCCAACAAGAAGGTGTTCGAAGCCAACCGCGCGCGGATCGAGGCGGACAACGCCGCTCGCCGTGACGACGCGTCGAAGCTCGCCGAAAAGGTGGAAGGCACGCAGGTCGTGCTCATCCGCCAGTCGTCGAACGCCGGCCAGCTGTACGGTTCGGTCAGCGTGCGCGACATTGTCGAAGCGCTCGCCGCGGAGGGTCACGACCACGTTACCCGTGCGATGGTTGTGCTCGAACGTCCGATCAAGACCATCGGCATGTACGACGTGCGCGTGAACTTGCACCCGGAGGTCGCCTCGACCGTCCAGGTCAACGTCGCCCGCTCGCCGGAAGAGGCCGAGAAGCAGGCCCAGGGCATCAACGTGCTCGAAGAACAGTTCGCCGAAGCAGCCGCTGAAGAGCAGGCTGCGGCCAGCGAATTCCTTGAAGTGCAGGCTGAGGCCAGCGCCGAACAGGACGACGCCGCCGCCTGACGCGCGAGCAACGCTTAAGAAAGAGGCCGCGCAGATCACCTGCGCGGCCTTTCTTATGGGCGCTGCGAACCAACCGTCGACACGCGAGATCCCACCCGATCTCAGGTAGCCGCAGTGCAAATACGCGATCGACGTTCTCGCACCGGCTAGCCACGAAACGCCGAGCGGAGCGGCGCCAGATCAGTGGGTCGCGGGCTGGTACTGCTCCACTGTCTCGCGAAGCAATGCGACCAGTCGGTCAACATCGTTCTCCGCGATAGCATTTTCGATCGCGGCGAGTTGCGGAGCGAGCTGCTCCATCGGCACCATCAGCTCATTCGCCTTCATGATGCGCTCGTGCGGAGTGGGCTCCGGATTGTCCCCGATGAGCAGCTCTTCGTAGAGCTTCTCTCCTGGACGCAGCCCGGTGACGCGAATCTCGATGTCCCCGTCGGGCGTATGCTCGTCGCGTAGCCGCAGTCCCGACAGTTCGATCATGCGCTCGGCAAGGTCGCGGATGCGGACAGGCTCGCCCATATCGAGCACGAACACCTCACCCCCCTGCGCCATCGCGCCCGCCTGGACAACGAGCTCGGCCGCTTCGGGAATGGTCATGAAGTAGCGGGTAATGCCGTTGTCCGTCAGCGTGATGGGGCCACCATGCTTGATCTGCTCGCGGAACAGGGGGATGACCGACCCGCTCGAGCCCAGCACGTTGCCGAAACGAACCATCGAGAAGATCGTCCCGCCCGCTCCCTGTTCGGCGGCCATCGCCTGAAGGATCAGCTCGGCCAGCCGCTTGCTCGCGCCCATCACGTTGGTCGGCCGCACGGCTTTGTCCGTCGAGATAAGGATGAAGCGTTCGACACCCGCCTCTCGCGCGATCGTCGCGATGATGCGGGTGCCGATTGCGTTGTTGAGGAGACCGGCGACGACGTTCGCCTCGACCAGCGGAACATGCTTGAACGCCGCCGCGTGGAACAGGGTATGCGGCTTTTCCGCGGCGAGGATTGCTCGCATCCGCGCCGCGTCCGTGACCGACGCCAGCCGTGGAACGATCACCGGGGTGCTGGCATCATCGCGCCGCCGCAACAGATCGCGTTCGATCTCGTAAAGGTTGAACTCGCTCGAATCGACGATCACAAGCCGAGCCGCGCCTTCCGCCAGCGCCTGCCGCGAAAGCGCAGACCCGATCGAGCCCCCTGCCCCGGTTATTAGCACCGTCTTGCCCCGGATCGACCGGCCGAGCAGCTCCGGGTCCGGCGCGACGGGATCGCGTCCGAGCAAGTCCTCGATCTCCACCTCGCGCAGGTCGCCGATGGTGATGCGGCCGTGGACGATGTCGTGGAGGCCGGGGAGCGTTCGAACGGTGACGCCGGTTGGGCGAATCTTGTCGGTAATCTCTTGCCGACGCCTGCGAGAGACGGATGGCAGCGCCAGGATCACGTCGCTGATGTCGTTCTCGACGATCTTTCGAGAGATCTGCTCGCTGTCGAAAATCGGCACGCCGGCCAGGATTCGGCCGTGTAGGGTCGGATCGTCATCGACGAAGCACACCACCCGCGTGCGCCCGTCACGCTCCATCGCCCCTGCCACCTGACGCCCTGCATCCCCGGCGCCGTAAATCATCATCCGATGCGATGGCCCCTCACGCGGCCCGATGATCGCGCGCGAGGGAGACAAATACTGCCTCGCCAGCGCCCTCGAGGTGATCAGCAGCAGGAACAGAACGATCGGCTGTATCAGCCCGAGCGTGCGCGGAACCCCGTGAAAGCCGACGACGGTAAACAGCGCCACCGACAGTGCGGCGTAACCTGCGACAGCACGCGCCATGTCAAACATCGACGACCAGCCGCTGTAGCGGATGATCGCGCGGTAGAGCCCACCGAAATGCAGGGCGATCGGCGCATAGATCGGCGCCACGACAAACGGGAGCCACTGGCTTCCCTGCGGGCGAACCCACTCCCCCAACCGAAGGTAGTAGGCGATCGCAACGCTCAGCACGCACGATGCAATGTCGATCGCCAGCACCAAGCTCAGCTTGATACGCCTAGGGAGCTGAATCAGGCCCGCGCCGCGTGTCGTGCCCATGGGGATCCCTGCTCGGCCGCCACCGGGACGGAAACCTCCGCCCCGTGCCAACCTTCGCCCGAAAGCTTATTCGTACTCGCCAACCCCGGCGGTGGGACGCGGCGGAGCGGCAGCGGTCACGCGCAGGGCTTCGGCCGAACGCGCGATGTTGCCGATCTCATCCGGCGAATCATCGTCGTCGAGCAGAACCTTCTGGTGGCCGCCAATCAGCGCGGCCTCCATGTCGTCCGGACGCACCGTTTCTTCGGCGATTTCACGGAGGGCAACCACCGGATTCTTATCGCGATCGCGGTCGATGGTGAGCTCCGAACCGCCGGAAATGTCACGTGCGCGCTGTGCCGCGAACAGGACGAGGTTGAAGCGGTTCGGGATTTTGTCGACGCAATCTTCGACCGTCACGCGCGCCATGCGGCGGTGCTCCTTGAAACTATGCCGTTCGGAAAGGAGCGCCGAATATGCCGCACGCGTCCCAAAGTCAACGAATTCCGCCCTATGGTGGGCACCGGCCCTCGCTTATTTGTGCGCCCAAAAGAGGTAGCAGGGGGGCACGTTTATCCACTCAAAGCCGTCGTCGATCGACCCGAAACTGGCGAGATAGTCGCGCGCCTTGCGCCGAAATTGATAGACCAGGAAAGTGCCACCGGGCCGAAGCACGCGGTGCGTCGCTTCCGCGATTGCCGGACCCACGCCTTCGGGCAACGTCGAGAATGGGAGGCCCGAAATCACCTGGTCCGCCGCGTCGAAGCCGTGCGCTTCCACAATCGCCTCAACATCCGCTGCCGACCCGTGCACGGGCAGAAAGCGACTGTCGGCGATCTCGCGCCGGAGATAGCGAATGAAATCCTCGTTGGTGTCGATCGCGATCAGCGCCGCGTCGCCGCGAAGCCGGTCGAGGATCGGACGCGAGAAAGTGCCGACGCCGGGGCCATATTCGACGAACAGCTTCACCTCGTCCCACGGCACGCGAGAGAGCATGTGGTCGATAAGCTGAGGCGAGGAGGGGATGATCGACCCGACCATCACCGGATGCTTCACAAAGCCTTTGAGGAACATGCCCCACGGCCCCATCGCGCGCACCAATCGATCCAATCCGCGCGCGGGCAGACGCTCCTCCGTTCGAAGCATGGTCGGCGCACATCCTTGCCTGAGGAGCGCAATCGTGGCGCCCGGGGGAAGCGGTTGCCTTTACAGAAAGGTCGCGTCGTTTCAACCGGGCCTCGCCATCACGCGCTGCCGGAGAGCCGAGCCCCCTTTGCCGCAGCCACGCTTTGCGGTAGTCGCCGCGGCGAACCGTTCCTCCCGCGAAAGCGCCCTTCCCTGCTGCGCAAGCTCTCCTGGACCGCGATCGATCGCTACATCGCCCGCCTCATCGCGGCCCCGCTAGCCGGGACGATGCTGCTCGCCGCGATGCTGCTGGTGCTCGACCGCATGCTGCGGCTGTTCGATTTTGTGGCGACCGAAGGGGGACCGGTCAGCGTCGTCTGGCGAATGCTCGCCAACCTCCTCCCGGAATATCTGAGCCTCGGCATCCCGATCGGGCTGACCATGGGGATACTGTTAGCATTCCGAAAGCTCGCGACATCGAGCGAGCTCGACACCATGCGCGCAGTTGGTCTCGGCTACACGCAGCTTCTGAAAGCGCCCTACGCCTATGCGCTGGCGCTCGCCGCGATCAACCTCGCCATCGTCGGCTTCGTGCAGCCGGTCGCCAAATATGCTTATGAGGGACTGCGCTACGAGCTTCGAACGGGCGCGCTCGGGGCTTCGATCAAGGTCGGCGAGTTCGTCCGCATGGGCGACCGCTTGACGCTGCGGGTCGAGCGGAGCGAAAATGACGGGCAAAAGCTCAGCGGCATTTTCGCGCGGGTGCGGCTTGGGAGCGGGCAGAGCGTCGCAGCAAGCGCGTCGAGCGGCCGGTTCCTGGCGAGCGCAGATCGCAACAGCATCGTCCTTCGCCTGACCGACGGCATGCTAGTGCATGACGGGCCGGGTTTCACCACGCCCCGCACGCTCACCTTCTCAAGTCATGACTTCCCGATCGACCTTCCTCAAAGCGAGCGCTTCCGAACCCGTGGCGAGGGCGATCAGGAGTTGACGCTGCCCGAGCTGGTGCGCGTCGGCGGCGACGAACGCACGCCCGATGCGCAGCGGCTGGTGGCTCAAGCCAACTTCCATTTCCGGCTGGTCGAGGTCGCGGCGATGTTCGTCCTGCCGCTGCTGGCCATCGCGCTCGCCGTCCCGCCGAAGCGTTCGACTTCCGCGCTCGGCGTGTTCCTCGCGATCATCCTGCTCGTCGCGCAGCACAAGGTGAACGAATATACCGCGAGCGTTGCTGCGCTGGGGCTGGTCGACGCGGCGCTCGCGCTGTGGGCGCCATTCGTGGCCTTTACGTTGTTCTATGGCTGGATGTTCTACACCCTCGCCTACAAGCCCGGGGGCCAGCCCATCGGCGCTCTGGAGCGTGTGTTCGCCGGGCTTGGCGCGCGGGTTCGTCGCTGGCGGAAGCGGCGGGCGCCGGCATGAACTTCCTGCGCTTTTTCCCCTCGCGCCGTATCGCCTGGTACATGGCCAAGCTGTTCCTGACACGCAGCTTTGCCATTCTGGCGATGCTGGTGCTGGTGCTGCAAACGCTCGACCTCCTAACCGAGAGCGCAAAAATCCTCGCCACGCCGGGCAATGGCGATGCGGAGATATGGCGTTACGTTACGCTGCGCACGCCGCAGATCGTCGCGACCTTTCTGCCCTTTTCCGTCTTGCTCGGCACATTGCTGACGCTGGTCACACTCAACCAGAACAGCGAGGTGACTGCCATGAAGGCCGGAGGCATGTCGGCGCACCAAATCCTTGCGCCGCTGTTCCTCGCCGCGCTGTTCGTCGCGGGGCTAAGCTTTGCGTTCAACGACCGCGTCGTCGCTCCGGCGAGCGGAACGCTGACTGCATGGGAGCGCGTCGAGTTTCGCGATCTGCCGCGCGATACCAGCGTGCGCAGCAATCTGTGGGTGCGCAGCGGCGACACGTTGATCGCTGCCGATTTCACCGAGGGTGTCGGTGCGAACTTCCGCGCGAGCGGTGTCAGCCTGTACCAGCGCGAGGGCGACCGGGTCTCCTCGATCCTCACTGCTCGCAGCGCGCGGATGGTAGCGCCGGGTCGGTGGGAGTTCACAGATGCGCGGCGCTTTGACCCTGTCAGCGGGCGGGTCGACACGCTCGGCACTGTGACCATGCCGTTCGACATGACGCCGGAGCGGCTGACGCTGGAAGCGGTCGATGGCGAAGCACTGGGCGCCGCTGACCTGAAGCGCGCGATCGCGGCGCTCGACGCCGCCGGACGTCCGACTCAGGAGCTCAAGACCGCGCTGCAGGCCAAGTTCGCCGGTCCGCTGTCGGCGATCCTGATGCCTCTGCTTGGGGCGATCGCAGGCATGGGGCTTGCTCGCTCGGGAAAGACGCTGGTGCGGGCCGCGATCGGGATGGCGCTTGGTTTCGGTTACTTCGTGGCGAGCAACTTCGGTATCGCGATGGGCAACCTCGGCGCCTATCCGCCTTGGCTCGCTGCGTGGGGGCCGTTCCTTCTCTTCGCGATGATCGGCGAGCTGGTGCTGCTGCGCAGCGAAGAGTGATCCGTCACCGCCGCCGGGGCTCGGTGCGGTAACTGCGAACCGGCGCGGTCACCAGCCGAGTCACCAGCCCCGGCAGCCCCGGGTAGTTGGCGAGGTGATATTTGCTTTCGACACCCAGCGCCGCCTTGAGCCGGCGATGCGCTTCGCCCAGCCCATGATAGGGAACGCCCGGAAGCAGGTGATGCAGAGCGTGATAGCGCAGCCCCACCGGCGCCCACACCGCGGGGAGAAGTGCGGGAGGCGGCACGTTGACGCTATCGAGATATTGCTCGGTGACGCTCATCACCTCGCCGTCATTATCCCACAAATGCGCGACGAGTGTGCGAACCTGGTTGAGCACCAGCGACCCCGAGACGATTCCGAGCGCGATCAGGAACGCGCCAAGCGGGATGAGGCCGGTCGCCACGGCGCCGATCAGGAACATCGCCCACAGGCTCGCAAGCGTTTCCAGCACGACCCACTCGCGCTTCGCGGTTCCCTCCGCCGGGCGGCGGCGGAAGTCGGGGTTGATCACCAGCCCGGAGTAACGCTCGACCACCAGCTTGCGGAGCGGCGGCACGGCCAGCGACAGCGGCGACAGGATACCGTACCGCACCAGAAGTGCGAGCGGCCCCAATGCCGACACGACCACGAAAAGCGGCACCGTCCAAGGCTTCATCCGCGCTAAGGGAAGATATTCAGGGTCCTCGATCGTCCCGTAGCGGGTCTTGGCGTGGTGGAGGTTGTGAATCCCCTCGTACATAAAGGACGGGATCAAGAGCGGAATCCCGACGACAAGGTTATAGCCCCACCAGAAGCCCGGCACCTGCGCGCGCTTCATGTGCGTGATCTCGTGGATGAAGCTCCCGGCGCGATAGAGTGCGAGGATCGACACGAACGCGGCAAAGATCGCCAGCGGAATATTGTCGACCAGCATCGCGGCAGCCATCGCGCCGTAGCCGATCGCTGCCGAGCCCAGAAAATCTGCCCAGTAGATCGACGGCTTAGCGACATTCAGGTCGCGCGTCAGCTCCGCCGCCTTCCGCAGCATCTCCCTATCTTCGGGGGCGCGGCTGGGGCGCGAGGATGGGTGCGCCTCCACACCCGCCGCATCCGCATCCTTTACCGCTTCTTCCACGCCGGGGATCATCGCCCCGCCCATCGTCGAACTCATCGTCACTTACGTCCTCGGTGAACCTTCACCCGCTTGAAGCAGCGCTGGCAGGCGCCTACCCCGGCAGGTGTCAGGTCGTCGGGAGATCATATAGGATGGATGCGCGCGGAATCGAGATCAGACGCGTGTCGACCGCGCTCGACCGGCGGGAGTTCATCGACCTCGCCTACCGCCTCAACCGCGGCGACCCCAATTGGGTGCCTCCGCTGCGCGATGAGGTGAAGGGGCTGCTCGACGAGCGCAAGAACCCCTGGTTCCAGCACGGGCGCGCGGAACTGTTGCTCGCACGTCGCAATGGCCGCCCCGTCGGTCGCATCAGCGCGCACATCGACGACCTCGCACTCGCGCAGCCGGCCGAGCAGGGAATGGGCGCAGGGACCGGCAACTTCGGGCTGTTCGAAGCGGAGGATGAGGCTGTCGCTGCCGCGCTGATCGGCGCGGCGGAGGACTGGTTGCGCAGCCAGGGCATGACACGCGCGCTCGGACCGCTGTCGCTGTCGATCTGGGATGAGCCGGGGCTGCTTACCTTCGGTCACGATCATCCACCGACGATCATGATGGGACACAATCGCCCGCATTATCAGCAGTGGATCGAGGGCGCCGGCTATCGGCAAGCCAAGCTCCTCCACACCTGGGAAGTCGGCATCACGAACCCCTTCCCCGAACTGGTGCAGCGCATCGTCGCCAGCGGGGAGCGCAGCTCCAGGATACGCGTCCGCACTGTGGACAAGAGCCGGTTCGAACAGGAAGCGGCGCTGATCCTCGGCATCCTCAACGATGCGTGGTCGTCCAACTGGGGCTTTGTGCCGCTGACCGATGCCGAGATCGCCTACGTCGGCAAGAAGCTCAAACCCATCGTGTTCGAAGACCTGATCCGCGTTGCTGAGGTCGAGGGCGAGCCCGTCGCGTTCATGATCGTGCTGCCCGATATCAACGAAAAGCTGCGCGGATTCGACGGCTCGTTGCTGCCTTTCAACTGGGCACGGCTCCTGTGGTGGCTGCGCGCGCCCAAGGTGCGGACCATGCGCGTGCCGCTGATGGGCGTCGTCAAGCGGCTGCAGTCGACCCGCCTCGCCAGCCAGCTCGCCTTCATGATGATCGAGCATATCCGCCAGGTGGCGGTGTCCAACTACGGCGCCTCGCGGGGCGAGATCGGCTGGATCCTTGAGGATAATCAGGGGATGAACGCCATCGCGGAGGCGATCGGCGCCAAGGTCAATCGCACCTACACGCTTTACGACAAGGCGCTTTAGGCGCTCCTCAAATGGAGCCGGTCGATCTGCGATCCATGCTCGGCGCCTATGCGGTCGGGGCGTTTCCAATGGCGGATTCGCGCGACGCGCATGAGTTGTTCTGGGTCGAACCCAAGCTGCGCGCGGTGTTCCCGCTCGACAGCTTCTCTCCCGCGCGCTCGCTCGCAAAAGCGGTGCGGCAGGATCGTTTCCGGGTGACCGCCGACACCGAATTCGACGCAGTCGTGGCGGCTTGTGGGGAACGCGCCGACGATCGCGATGACACGTGGATCAACCCGCAACTGGAGGATGCCTATGCCCGGCTTCACGCCATGGGGCGCGCGCATTCGGTCGAGTGCCGCGACGCAGTGGGCACGCTGGTGGGCGGGTTGTTCGGAGTCACGCTCGGCCGCGCATTCTTTGGCGAATCGATGTTCAGCCGATCGCGCGACGCATCCAAGGTAGCGCTGGTTCACCTCGTCGCCCGACTGAGGCTTGGCGGCTTCACGCTGCTGGACTGCCAGTTCATGACCGACCACCTCGCCTCGCTCGGCGCGGTTGCGGTGCCGCAGGCGGTATATCGGGAGGCGCTGCTTTACCCGGCGGTGTCCGGCGTGGTTTCGCGCGCCGGAGTGGCCTTGGGAGCCGGGCGTGGCGCAGCAGGAGCTTTGAGTTCCGGGGAGCGCGGCGCCGCCGTGGTCGGCGATTGGGGTGCCCTCGACCGCTGGCTCGCGGCGGGCGCTCCGTTCGCAGACGGGGTCGCGCTGGTGCCACCGGCGGACGCGGCCTCTGCAACACCTCCCGTCGCCTCATCCTGCCCGGCGACCTCGACCTCTCCCGGCCACTCCATCGCGCAGCTCTTTACGAAGACGTCGTAAATCGGATGCTGGACCACGTTGCGCTCCGGCCGATCCTTGAACAGCCAGCCCGAAAATGCGCGACGCCATTGCCGCTCACCCGCCTTGAGCACGTCGAGTTGAACAAAGGCGCCGGTTTCCTGCGGGCTCTCCCACTGGGCGGTGCGTTCACAGCTGCGCAGCCGCACCACCGCGCGCCCAACCTGCCGCGCCTCGCCGGGCTTAAGCGTCAATTCGGTGACGTACCCGTTGCGCTTGTTGAGAAGCCCGAGCACCGCCACCCGCTCGGCGTTGGGCGTCACCCCCTCGTACATTTTGGCGACGTCCGCGGAGGCTGGGAGCGCAACTCGGGCTGCCGGGCGGTTCGCCGGGGGCGGGGGCGGCTCGGACGATCGGTTGCAGCCGGAAAGCGCCAGCGCCCCGACGAGCAGCGCGGAGGCGATCGGTCGAGTCACGCCTCGCCCGGAGTCCAGGGGCGATAATCGCCCGTAGCGGCGGCACGCTGGCCGCCACGCTCGAGCGCGCCCGCGGGACGATAGGCTGAGGCGGTGCCGGTGAGGTTCGGCAGCGGGGGCGCAATCCATTCGCGCGGCGTGACCGGCGCTTCGTCCGGGGTCACGTCGTGCGTTCCGTGCAGCCAGCCGTGCCATTCCGCCGGAACCCGGCTCGAATCGTTGGAGCCTTCGTAGATCACCCACCGCCGCTTGCCGTCGCGCGAGGCGAAGTAGGCGTTGCCCGCCGCGTCGGTGCCGACCTGACGGCCGTGGCGGCGGCTGAACATCTTGGTGCCGATGGTCGCGCCATCCCACCAGGTGAAGATCGAAGAGAGGAAACCCATGGCGCGCTGCGCTTATCCGTGCTGGCGTGCCGCGGCAAGGTGGTCGGCGGAGGTCAGGAGACCGGACCCCAGCGAACAACCGCGCTTTCATCGATGCCAAGCCGCGCGGCAGTGCCGCCGTTGAGTTCCAGCACCGCCGCCACCTCACCACCGCTGGCGGTCGGAGTGTCGTCCTGCGGCGGACGGTTTTCCGAGATGCGGTCGATCGTGCCGTCGGCGCGGATGAAGATCATGTCGAGCGGGATGAGCGTGTTGCGCATCCAAAAGCTCGCCACCCGGGCGCTTGGAAAGGGGAACAGCATCCCACGGTCCGGCGCCATGGTCGTGCGAAACATCATGCCGCGCGACTGCTGTTGCGACGTTTCCGCAACCTCAACGCGAAAGCGATGGACCGTCCCGCCCTGTGTGATGGTGAGCTGGGTTTCGGGAAGGCCGGTCTGCGCCCCGCTGTCGCTCGCCGCGACCGCGGCACCGTTCGGAGATGCATTGCAGCCGCCAAGCGGCACCGCACTCAGCAGCGCCAGAGCCATCAACCAACGCCGTTTCATCGCCATGCCCTCTCCGCAGTGTTGGGTGCTTCTTGCGCCGCCGATCGCGACTGGCAAGCTCATTCGTCGAGCAACTGGCGCGCGACCTCTTCGCTCGTGCCGGGCGCCATTCGCGCGATCTTCCATGCGGCGCCGGGGGCATGGCCGGCGCGCAGCAGCCCTGCGACTTGCCGGTTGAGCAGTGCCGGATCGGTCGCCGCTTCTCGCGCCCACGGGCCGATGCGTTTGCGTCTGGCAAAGGCGAGCAGCGCCTCGATCCGGTCCGCTTCCCCGATGTCCAGCGCCCCGACGCGGTCCGGTTCCGCCACGCCATCGTACCTCAGCTGCTCGCGCAGGCGGCGTGCGCCCAAGCCCCGACGAGTGAAACTGCGCGCGCGGGCGTCGGCAAATGCGGCGTCGTCGATATAGCCTGCGCTGGCGATGCGCTCGACCAGGGCTTCGACCTCCGGCGGCTCACTCGCGTCCCACCCCCGCTCACGCAGTTTTCGCTCGAGATAGGCGCCGAGGCGCGCCCGGGTCGTCGCGAACCGCTCAACGTAGCGCAGCGCCAATGCGCGCAACGCCTCCGCGTCGAGCGGCGGAGCGGGCTTCTTTCCCGATGAGGTGCGGCGTTTTTCCCACATGAACGACGCGTTCATGCCAGCGCGATCAGCATTGCGCTACGGGCACTGGCGAGCCGCGCATCATCGCACTATGACGCGCGCATGACACGGCCTGAGGCTACGACACATGTCGGCACAGGGGGGAGCGCTATGGACCAGCTGGACGTCGCACTGCCCACCCGAGGCGGCACGGACCCGAGCAGCGTAGGGGGCGGGGAGACGAGCCTTCAGCCCACACCGACCGATGACGGTCGACCCCGTCGTTACGCCGACTTTGCGACGTTGGGCGAGGCGCTCGACTATGCCGCGGGGGGCGCCAAGGGCCTTAACTTCCATGATGCGCGCGGGCGGCTGGTGCGGCCCTATCCATTCAGCGAGCTGCGCGAGGATGCCATTGCCGCCGCACAACGGTTGATCGCCAGTGGCATCGGTCGCGGCGATCGGGTCGCACTGGTCGCGGAGACGAGTCCGGAGTTCGCCGCCCTTTTCTTCGGTGCCATTTACGCCGGTGCCTGGCCGGTCCCGCTGCCCCTGCCGACGAGCTTTGGCGGACGAGAGGCCTATGTGGACCAGCTCGCCGTGCAGCTCTCAAGCTGCGATCCCAAGTTGCTCGTCTATCCCCCCGAGATCGAGGCGATGGGTGCGGAAGCGGCGGCTCGGCAGGGTGTGGAGGGCGTCGACTGGGCGACTTTTGCCACCCGCGAGGGCGGCGGCGCGGCCCTCCCTGAAGCGCATAGCGGCGATGTGGCCTACCTCCAGTACAGCAGCGGCTCCACGCGCTTCCCCCACGGCGTCGCGGTGACGCATGAGGCGCTGCTCAACAACCTCGCGGCACATAGCCACGGCACCGACGTTAAAGACGGCGATCGCTGCGTCAGCTGGCTGCCCTGGTATCACGACATGGGTCTGGTGGGCTGCTTTCTGTCAGTGGTCGCCAATCAGGTGTCGACCGACTACCTCAAGACCGAGGACTTCGCGCGGCGGCCGCTTGCGTGGCTCGACATCATCAGCCGCAATCCGGGCGCTTCGCTCAGCTATTCTCCGACATTCGGCTACGAAATCTGCGCGCGCCGCGTCTCCACACAGACCAACGCGGCGGAGCGGTTCGACCTGTCGCGCTGGCGTGTCGCGGGCAACGGCGCGGACATGATCCGGCCCGACGTCATGCAGCGCTTCGTCGACACCTTCGCTCAGTCGGGCTTCAAGGCATCCGCTTTTCTGCCGAGCTATGGCCTCGCCGAGGCGACGCTCGCGGTGTCGATCATGCCGCCGGGCGAAGGCATCGTCGTCGAACTGGTTAAAGAGTGCGAACTATCGGGCGTCGATAGCGCCCCTGACCTCCCCGAACGGTTCCGCGCGGTCGTCAACTGCGGGAAGCCGGCCCGCGACATGCGCATCGAAGTGCGCGGTGATGACGGAACGCCCCTCCCAGAACGCCAGATCGGCAAGGTGTGGTGCGCCGGCCCTTCGTTAATGGAGGGATATTTCCGCGATCCGGAGGCGACCGCCGCCTGCATGTCCGAAGGTTGGCTGGATACCGGCGACATGGGCTATTTGTCGGACGGCTACATCTACATTGTCGGCCGCGCCAAGGACATGATCATCGTCAACGGCCGCAACCACTGGCCGCAGGACATCGAATGGGCGGTCGAGCAGATTCCAGGTTTTAAGGCAGGCGATATCGCCGCCTTTTCCATCGCTACGCCGAGCGGTGAGGAGGGCGCGGGTGTGCTCGTCCAATGTCGCACCAGCGACCCTGACGAGCGCCGCAAGCTTCGCGACGCGATTCGCGAGCGCGTACGCGCCATTACCGGCATGAATGCGCTGGTCGAACTAGTGCCGCCGCGCACATTGCCACGTACGAGTTCAGGCAAGCTTAGCCGGTCGAAGGCGCGGAGCATGTACCTGAGCGGAGCGATCGTACCGTTCGAAATCGCGGGCTAGCTGAAGCCCGCACTAACCCTTCCTCAACACTCCCGCCCCTATCCGCGGCGACGATGGTTGACGCGCCGAACACCTCGCACCCCTCGCTCTGCAATATTGAGGTTCCGTGGCGCTCGGTCCTGCTGGGTGAGGACATCAGCGGGGTTGATCTGCGCAACTTGCGACTGGAGCAGGTGCGCGAAGCAAGGTCGCGTAAGTCGCTGCCAATCGCGGCAGCTGTGCTGGTCGCCGCTTGTTACGCCTACATCTCGGTCATGTCCGGCCACCCTTGGCTCGCGCCCGTCGTGGCGCTGCTGCCAATAGCCGTGTCATTGGGCCGATACTGGAGTTCCGCCGAGCGGGCGCGTGTCTACGTCGAAGATCCGGTCGCGGTGCATCGCAAAGAGTTCGCGATGGGCGTGGCGAGCGGCGCAGCGATGGGCCTGCCGGTGTTGATTTTGGCCTTGCTCGCCGGGACGCGCTCCGCGGAGCTGGCCTGGATGGCGCTCGGGACCGGGATGCTCGTCTACGCGCTGGCGGCGGCAACCGTGCCGCTGATGTTCGTCGCCTACATGCCTGCAGCGGCGGTCGTCGCCGCCGTCGGGCTCGGCATTGTTTTTAGCCCGGTGGGTCTGGCGGCCGCAACCGTGGTGCCGCTCGTATGCTCCGCGGCGATCCTCGCCAATGGTCGCCAACTCATCATTAGCGAGCTGTGCGGGCGGGAGGCTGAAGAGCGCGGCGAGACGGTGAGCCTTTTGCTCAAGGAATTCGAGGATACCGGCGCCGACTGGCTATGGACGCTCGACCATCAGCGCCGCATCACCCGCCCTTCCCCCCGTTTCGCGCATGCGCTCGCCCGAGACGCCGACGATTTGCAGGGAGCGAGCTTTCTGCAAATGCTCGCAGGAGAGGCTTGGGAAACCGGGAAATTTCCGGCGGTCCTGCACGATCTTGCAAACCGTCTGAACCGGCGGGAGGCCTTTTCGAATTTGATGGTCCCGGTGGTCGTGGGTGGGCGTCAACGGCATTGGGAACTGAGCGCATCGCCTACGTTCGAAGCGGAAGGGCGCTTTACCGGGTTCCGCGGGGTCGGCTCCGATGTGACCGAGCAGCGCGAATCCGCCGACCGCATCGAACACCTAGCGCGCTTCGACGGGCTGACGGGGCTGCCCAACCGCCTCTACATCAATGAGACGTTGGCCGGTGCCCTCGAACAGGCGACCGCGTGGCGGCGAACCTGCGCCTTTCTCATGATCGATCTCGACCGCTTCAAGGCGGTCAACGACACGCTCGGCCATCCCATCGGCGACCGCTTGCTCGCGCAGGTCGCCGCGCGGGTGAAGGGACTGTGCAGCGAAAACCTCGTCGCAGGGCGGCTGGGCGGTGATGAATTCGCTGTGGTTCTGCGCGAAGTCGAAGGCGTGGACGCCGCGGAACAGGTCGGACGCCGCCTCGTCGAGATCATCTCGCGCCCCTACGAGATCGACCAGCACACGCTCTACGTGGGGGCAAGCGTCGGCTATGCCTTTGGGCCGCGAGACGGTTCGACCGTCGAAGCGATTATCCGCAACGCCGACCTCGCGCTCTATCGCTCGAAGGATCGCGGCGGCGGTACGGTGCATGGCTACGAGCCGACGCTGCACGACCAGGCACGCGAGCGGCGCGAGATTGAGATCGAGCTTCGGCAGGCGCTGGGACGCAACGAATTCGAGGTTCACTTTCAGCCGGTCGTGTGCGCCGACGGGCGTATCGACGGCTTCGAAGCGCTGCTGCGTTGGACTTCCCACAAGCTCGGAGCGGTTTCACCGATCAAGTTCATTCCCGTTGCGGAAGACACGCGGCTGATCGGCCCGATCGGCGAGTGGGTGCTGCAAAGCGCCTGTCGCGAAGCTGCGCGCTGGCCGGCTCCGGCAAAGGTTGCGGTCAACGTTTCCGCCGAACAGCTGGCGCAGCCCAACTTTTCGCAAAGCGTCGTAAAGGCACTCTCCTACAGCGGCCTCGCGCCCTCCCGGCTTGAACTGGAAGTCACCGAAAGCGTCTTCCTGCGCGAAGTTTCTGGGGCGATGGCGACGCTCGACCAGATACGCGCGCTCGGCGTGAAGCTCGTCCTCGACGATTTCGGTACGGGCTATTCGTCACTCGGATATCTGCGCATGGGGCAATTCTCGACGATCAAGGTCGATCGCAGCTTCGTGAAGGGCGCGCTTGCGGGCAACCGGGAGTCGATCGCTATCATCCGCGCCGTTGTCGCGCTGGCGGAAAGCCTCGAGATGTCGACGACTGCGGAGGGTGTGGAAACGCGCGAGGAGGCGGAGGCGATTGTCCGGCTCGGCTGCGCCAAGCTGCAGGGCTATTATTACGGACGACCGATGCCGGCGAGCGACGCCGCCGCCGTATTCGAGTCGCTGCAACGGGCGACCGCCTGATCGCGGACTTCGACTCAACGCCGGTTTGCCACGGCTCAACGAAGCGATAGGAACCATCGTCACAGTTGGTCGGAGGCCTCCGTCGACTCATCGACCGTCGCTTGAGCGACCGTCCGGCTCCCGTCAGTGAAGCCCTCGCCAAGTTCAAAAGAACGAGCGGGGATCAATTACATGCTTCGTACCGTCCGACTGACCGCGTTCGCGGCCGCGCTGCTTTGCACCGTGGGTACCACGAGCGCTGAGGCGCGCGGTATCGGCAGCTACCTGCAGTGCGTGCCATTCGCCCGGACGCTGTCGGGGATCGATATCCGCGGCAACGCTCGCGAATGGTGGGACAAGGCGTTCGGGCGCTACCAGCGCGGTCAGACCCCGCGCATCGGCGCTGTCATGGCTTTCGCGCCCACGCGGGGGATGCCCATCGGCCACGTCGCGGTCGTTTCCTCGATCGTCTCGGCGCGCGAGCTTCTGATCAGCCATGCCAATTGGTCGCCGATCAATGGACGTCGCGGTCAAGTCGAACGCAACGTCCGAGTGGTCGACGTCTCGCCCAGCGGTGATTGGAGCCAGGTGCGCGTGTGGTACGCACCGCTGCGTGACCTCGGCACGCGCGTGAACCCTGTTCGCGGGTTCATCTATCCCAATGGAAGCAGCAGCATGGCGACCGCTGAGGACAGCACGCGCGTCGGCTGACCTCCGTGCCCGGCGCAGGCCTGCCGCGCCGGGTCGTCAGAGCGGCCGTCAGTTGGCCGGGTCGCTCGCGGACTCGCTGACAACGTCCGCTTCGTTCGAGGCCTCTGCCGCGTCGTGAAACCACACCTCGACTGCGCCCGACAGCTTGATCGTCATCGGCTGACCGAAGCGGTCGCGAGACTTGCCGGCGGCGACACGGATCCAACCCTCCTCCGTCGAATATTCCTCGACGTCGGTACGCTCCTTTCCATTGAATCGAACGCCCACGCCGCGGCGTAGGAGGTTCTCGTCAAAGTGCGGGCTGCCCGGGTTGACGGACATGCGGGCGGGGGGTGTGTCGGTCACTCTGATCTCTCTTCTCTAGAATTTGCTGGTGGCCTCAGGTGGCCCCTGTGGCTGGGCTGAACGTCGTCCGCCAAACCCACTAGGGACGTCGAATAAAACTTCCCTTGCTCGATGGGGGACGTTCTATCCGCCCCGTCGCGACAGCGGCCAGCTCAGGAGAATACGTCGGCAACATTGCCCTGCCGGGGATCGGCACCGTACCGATTGGGTCCGGGCGTCCCAGGGAGCAGCATGAAGATAAAGATGACGAGCCCGCCCAAGTAAGGAATGAGCGTTATCAGGTATAGCCAGCCTGACTTGTCCTGATCGTGCAGCCGACGGACCGCCACCGCAAGCGACGGAATGAAACCGGCGAGCCAGAAGATAATGAACAGGATGGTCGCCAATCCGACGCCAGCAGAGGCGGCGGTGTCGTCAGAAGCTCCGAGCGCCGACGTCGCCGCGCCCAGCCCCCCGCCAAAGAGTAGCATCAGCACCAACACGCCAAAGTAGCCGAGCGCAAACCACCAATATTCGGAACGCGTGGAGCGTCCGCCGAAGTCCGCGTAGCGCTTCCAGGGCAGGAGCATCAGTTGAAGCGGCGACATCCCGGCCGTTGAAACATTGGCTGCGGTGCCAACTCCAGCAGCGCCTGTTACCGGGCGATCAGAACCGCCATACGCTGACTGCCGCGTGTCGCAATTCAGGCACCGGCCCGTCCGTAGATCGAGCGGTGCCCCACACGTCGCGCAATAATTTGCCATTACCCCTCCCCCACTCACCGCAACCATCGCCGCAGATCAGGAAAGTTCTGTCAGGCAAATTCCCTGCTCAGGTCAAGCCGCTTCGAGCTTGCGCTTGTGCCGCTTCCGCTCGTGGGGATCGAGGTGGATCTTGCGCAGGCGGATCGACTTGGGCGTCACCTCCACCATCTCGTCCTCGTCGATATAAGCGATCGCCTGCTCGAGTGTCGCACGGCGCGGCGGGGTCAGGCGGATCGCGTCGTCCTTGCCGCTGGCGCGGAAGTTGGTGAGCTGCTTCGACTTCAAGGGATTGACCTCGAGGTCGTCGGGCTTGGCATTCTCGCCGATGACCATGCCCTCGTAGACGGCCTCGCCTGGATCGACGAACAGCACACCGCGCTCCTCGAGCGCGTTGAGCGCGTAGCTGACCGCCTCGCCGGTGGCGTTGGAGATGAGGACGCCATTCTGACGGCCTTCGATCGGGCCCTTGTACGGCCCGTACTTCTCGAACAGCCGGTTCATGATGCCGGTGCCGCGCGTGTCCGAGAGGAATTCGCCGTGATAGCCGATCAGCCCCCGCGAAGGCGCGGAAAAGCTGATGCGCGTCTTGCCGCCGCCCGATGGGCGCATGTCGGTGAGCTCGGCCTTGCGCAGCTGCATCTTCTCGATGACCGTGCCCGTGAAGTCGTCGTCGACGTCGACCACGACCGTCTCATACGGCTCGGTGCGCGAACCTCCCTCTTCGCCGAAGAGTACCTTCGGCCGGCTGATGCCAAGCTCGAAGCCTTCGCGGCGCATCGTCTCGATCAAAACGCCGAGTTGGAGTTCGCCGCGGCCGGCGACCTCGAAGCTGTCCTTGTCGTCGCTCTCGGTGATGCGGATCGCGACGTTTGATTCCGCTTCGCGCATCAGGCGGTCGCGGATCATGCGACTGGTGACCTTGTCGCCCTCGCGGCCCGCGAAGGGGCTGTCGTTGACGGCAAAGCGCATCGACAGCGTCGGCGGATCGATCGGCTGCGCGGGGATCGCTTCGCTGACCGCCGGGTCGGCGATGGTGTGCGCGACTGTAGCGACAGTCAGCCCCGCGAGGCTTATGATGTCGCCGGCGCGCGCTTCGTCGACCGGCACGCGCTCGAGTCCGCGGAACGCGAACAGCTTGGACGCGCGACCCGCCTCGACCACCTGCCCGTCGATGCCGAGCGCGTGGATCGGCTGGTTCACCTTGACGACGCCGGTCGCGACGCGGCCCGTGAGGATTCGGCCGAGGAAACTGTCGCGGTCGAGCAGCGTCACCAGCATCGAGAAGGGCGCGTCGACATCGACCTTGGGCGCGGGAACGTGATTGACGATCGTTTCGAACAGCGGCGTCAGATTGCCCTCGCGCGCCGCCATGTCGGGGCTCGCATAGCCGTTACGGCCGCTCGCGTAGAGGATCGGGAAATCGAGCTGCTCGTCGTTCGCGCCGAGATTGAGGAACAGCTCGAACACCTCGTCCAGCACCTCGGCGGCGCGGGCGTCGCTGCGGTCGATCTTGTTGACGACGACGATCGGACGCAGCCCGAGCGCGAGCGCCTTGCCAGTGACGAACTTGGTCTGCGGCATCGGCCCTTCGGCGGCGTCGACGAGCAGGATGACCCCGTCGACCATGCTGAGGATGCGCTCCACCTCGCCGCCGAAGTCGGCGTGGCCGGGCGTGTCGACGATGTTGATGCGCGTCGTCGTGTCGGGATCGTTGGCGACACCGTCGGGGTGCGACCATTCGACGCTGGTGCACTTGGCGAGGATGGTGATCCCGCGCTCTTTTTCGAGGTCGTTCGAGTCCATTGCGCGCTCTTCGACGCGCTGATTGTCGCGGAACGTGCCCGACTGGCGGAACAGTTGGTCAACGAGGGTGGTCTTGCCATGATCGACGTGCGCGATGATGGCGATGTTGCGCAGAGACATCGGGTGCTCGAATTTGGAGGATGCGGGAGGCGGGCGCGCCCCTATCGCAATTGCTGCGCTGCGGCAAGGCTGCCAACAGCGCCAACAGCCCCTTAACCACTTAGCACTAGGTTCCGACGGCATGGCGGTTCCCCACCGCCCTGGAGAGCGTCGAGTAATGGATTTTGCGAATCTCACGGCAGGCTCGGACCAGCCTGCCAGCCTCAGTCATGCACGCGAGCTGCGCGATCACGCGCTGGAGCGGCTGGCGATCGGGCAAGTGATGGACATCGGCGGCGCAACCTCGCAGCTTTTGCTCGACTGCGCGACGCTCACCACTCTTCAGGGCGACAGCGATGCGACGGTGGCGATGGCGGGCCAGGTCGGGAGCCAGGTCAAGATCCGCGTCGGCGACACCTGGCTCGTCGCAGGCATCCGCGAACAACGCCTGCATCCGCGCGAACACGGCCTGATCATCGCTGCCGTCGACTTCCTGGGCGAGGGCGACGAGGAAGTTCTGACCGGCCGCATCCACAATTTCCGTCGCGGCGTCACCCGGTACCCGATCCCCGGGAGCCCCGTGTTCGCGACGACCTCCCGCGACCTGCGCCAGATCTACGCGGCGGATAACCGACCGCATGTGGAGATCGGCACCGTGTATCCCACGCGCGATACTCGCGCCGCGCTGTACGTCGATCCCTTGCTCGGCAAGCATTTCGCACTGCTGGGCTCGACCGGCACGGGCAAGTCGACTTCGACGGCTCTGATCCTCCACCGCATCGTCGATGCCAACCCGGAGGGCCACGTGTTGATGATCGACCCTCACGGAGAATATTCGGCGGCGTTCAAGGGCAAGGGCGCGATCTTCGACGTCGACAACCTCGCCATGCCCTACTGGCTGCTGAACTTCGAAGAGCATTGCGAGGTGTTCGTCACCGCGCAGGGCGCCGAACGGCAGATGGACTGCGACATCCTTTCGCGCTGCCTGCTCGCCGCGCGCGCCAAGAACAAGGCGTCGGAGGGTGTGTCGAAACTGACCGTCGACAGCCCGGTGCCGTATCTGCTTTCCGACCTCCTCGGCATCATTCAGCTCGAGATGGGGAAGCTCGACAAGGCAACTTCGGCAGCGCCGTTCCTCCGCCTCAAGACCAAGATCGAGGAGCTTCGCGCCGACCCGCGTTACAACTTCATGTTCTCGGGCATGCTCGTCGGCGACACCATGACGAGCTTTCTCGCGAAGATGTTCCGCCTCCCGGGTGAGGGGCGTCCGATCTCCATCGTCGATGTCTCCGGCGTTCCCTCCGACGTCGTCCGCGTGGTGGTGGCGGTGCTGGCGCGGATGGTGTTCGATTTTGCGACCTGGTCGCGCGACGGGCCGCAACGGCCGATCCTGTTCGTCTGCGAGGAGGCGCATCGTTATGTTCCCAACGAACGGAACGCCGACGGCTCGAGCGTCGGGCGCATCCTTTCCCGCATCGCCAAGGAAGGCCGCAAATATGGCGTGTCGCTTGGGCTGATCACCCAGCGACCCTCGGACCTCGCCGAAGGGGTGCTGTCGCAGTGCGGCACGATCATCGCCATGCGACTCAACAACGACCGCGACCAGAATTTCGTGAAGGCCGCCATGCCGGAGGGGTCGCGGGGGTTCGTCAATGCGATCGCTGCGCTGCGCAATCGCGAATGCATCGTCTGCGGCGAAGGCGCCTCGATTCCGATGCGCGTGATGCTTGACACGCTTGAGGAGGACCGCCGACCTGCCTCGACCGATCCGCTGTTCAGCGATCTCTGGCGCGAGACGGGCGGAGAGCAGGAAATCGTCGAGCGCGTCGTTCGGCGCTGGCGCAGCCAGGGGCGCTGAAGCCCCCTCCCCCGACCACCCTTCTCCACCCGCGCCGCATCCCCGCTTGCCAAGCGCGGGTCCGCTCGCCAACAGGCTCCGCACTTTTCGAGCGGCGGAGTGACGGGCGAAAGATGGCGCGGATCGTGATGAAGTTCGGCGGCACCTCGATGGCGGGGACCGAGCGCATCCGCACGGTCGCGGCCCTCGTCCAGCGCGAGGTGCAGGCGGGGAACGAGGTCGCCGTCGTTGTCTCCGCCATGGCGGGGGAAACCGACCGGCTCGTCGCCTTCTGCCGCGACGCCAATCCGCGCTTCGACCCGGCGGAATATGACGTCGTCGTCTCCTCGGGCGAGCAGGTTACCGCCGGCCTGTTGGCGCTGACACTGCAGGGTCAGGGCCAGGCGGCGCGCAGCTGGCTCGGTTGGCAGCTGCCGATCGCCACTGAAGGCGCTCACGCCAAGGCGCGTATCGCCGAGATCGACACGCGCGCGATGCGCGACGCGCTCGCCCGCGGGGAGGTCGCGGTCGTGCCGGGTTTTCAGGGCATGATGGAGGACGGGCGCGTCTCGACGCTGGGACGCGGCGGTTCCGACACAAGCGCGGTCGCTCTGGCTGCGGCGCTGGAGGCGGATCGCTGCGACATCTACACCGACGTCGACGGCGTCTACACCACCGACCCGCGCATCGTCGCCCGCGCGCAGAAGCTCAGCCACGTTACCTATGAGGAGATGCTCGAGCTGGCGAGCGTCGGGGCCAAGGTGCTGCAGACACGCTCGGTCGGGCTTGCCATGAAGATGGGCGTTCGCGTGCAGGTGCTGTCGAGCTTTGTCGAACCGGGCGCTGCGCCGACCCCCGGCACTCTCATCGTCAGCGACAGCGAAATCGAGGAATATAGCGTGGAACGTCAGGTCATTACCGGCATCGCCTACGACAAGAACGAAGCCAAGGTGACGCTCACCCGGGTCGAGGATCAGCCCGGCGCGGTCGCGAAAATCTTCGCTCCGCTCGCGGAAGCGGCGATCAACGTCGACATGATCATTCAGAACGTCGGCCGCGAAAAGGGGGAGACCGACGTCACCTTCACCGTCCCGCGCGCCGACCTCGCCAAGGCGTTGGAGATATTGGACGCCGAGCGTGACAATATCGGTTTCAACCGTGTCATTCACGAAGGCGGCATTGCCAAGGTGTCAGTCGTCGGCGTTGGCATGAAAAGCCACGCTGGCGTCGCTGCCACGATGTTCGAGGCGCTCGCTGCCCGCGGGATCAACATCCAGGCGATCTCGACGAGCGAGATCAAGATCAGCGTGCTGATCGAGGAAGACTATACGGAGCTTGCGGTGCGCGTGTTGCACACCGCTTACGGTCTCGACGCGGACGCGGCAGCCTGACGACAAACGGGGCGCTCAACCTCGGTCGAGCGCCCCGCGTGATACTTCCATTGCCTCAGTAGCGGTCGAGGCTCGCGACCACCGTGCCGGTTTCGCCAAAGCGGCCATCATTGCGATCGAGCAAGGCAAGCAGCTGCGGCGCGCGAACCTGCGCGGCCACTTGCGCCAGCGCATCGCGGCGGCATGCAACTTCCGCGGTAAAGCGAGCCAGCGAGCGGTCCTCGCCCGTCTGGCAGAACGCGCGGACCGAGCGCTGGATGGCGCCGTGCGCCTTCTCAACACCGCTCGGCTGATCGAGCCGGTAAGCGGACAGGTTGATGGTCATGGTGCGTGCGCCTTCTGCGGACGCGTCGATCACCTGGGCATGCGCCGGGGCCGCAACGGACAACGACGCCAGCGCGGCGAGAAGAAGCTTCGACATATCACCTCCGGGCGCCGGTCGGGCTGGGAGAGCCGGGTTTACCGGGGCGCCGCGGCCCCCCTGACGAGCTCGCGCGACGTGGCGATGACGTCTCGCTTACGAAAGTATGACGCTACGGAAAGGCGTTCGTCGGAGGTTCAAAGGATCGCTTGCACGCTCCGCGCTTGCGCTCGGCGACGCATGCAACCATGGCTCCTCGAATGAACAGCCTGCCCCATTCGAATTACCCTCACCTCTCCAAAGCTATGGCACGCGGCACCGCGCTGCTGGGTTCGGAACTTGCGATCCTCTGCGGCGCCATGTCGTGGGTGAGCGAGCGCAATCTTGTTGCGGCGGTCAGCAACGCCGGCGGTTTTGGCCTGATCGCGTGCGGCGCAATGACGCCCCAACTGCTCGATGCGGAGATCGCCGGCACCAAGGCGCTCACGTCGAAGCCGTTCGGCGTCAACCTCATCACCATGCATCCGCAATTGATGGAGCTGATTGCGGTGTGCGGGCAGCACGGCGTCAGCCACATCGTGCTCGCCGGCGGTCTCCCGCCCAAGGGCAGCATCGAGGCAATCCAGGGCACCGGCGCCAAGCTGATTTGCTTCGCTCCGACGCTCGCGCTCGGCAAGAAGCTGGTGCGCTCGGGCGTCGATGCGCTGATTATCGAGGGCATGGAGGCGGGCGGGCACATCGGCCCGGTGTCGACCAGCGTCCTCGCGCAGGAGATCCTGCCGACACTCGCGGATGAGGTGCCGGTGTTCGTGGCGGGCGGCATCGGCACCGGCGCCGCGATCGCCGCCTACCTCGATATGGGTGCGAGCGGGGTGCAGCTCGGCACGCGTTTCGTTTGCGCGACCGAGAGCATCGCCCATCCGAACTTCAAGCGGGCGTTCATCCGTGCCTCGGCGCGCGATGCGGTCGCGAGCGTGCAGATCGACCCGCGGCTCCCCGTCATCCCAGTGCGCGCGCTCAAGAATGCGGGCAGCGACGCCTTTACCGCGAAACAGCGTGAGGTGGCGCAAACGCTCGACGATGGCGGGGTGGAGATGGCGGAGGCGCAACTCCAGATCGAACATTATTGGGCGGGCGCGCTGCGCCGGGCGGTGATCGATGGCGATGTCGAGCATGGCAGCGTAATGGCCGGACAGTCGGTCGGGCTCGTCACCCGCGAACAGCCCGCGGCGGAGATCATCGTCGAACTCGCGAGCGAGGCGGAGCGCGCATTAGCAAGAAATTGACGTCGCTCGGCGCGGACCTGTTCAGGCGCCATTGACATGGCCGCGCCAAGGATTCAGCCAGCGACCACGAGATTGCGGAGAGATATGAGCGTGACCCTGACCCTGCCGACCTTGCTGCGCGATCGCCGCGCCGTAGCTTTGATTCTTGGCGCATCGACGCTCACGCTCGCCGCTTGCGCGGCCAAGGCGCCTCCACCGCCCCCGCCGCCACCCCCACCGCCGCCACCATGCCGGTGGTTGCGGCCGCGCATGCGTTTCATGTTCATCGGTATTGCGTCTGCCGTCTCGCAGGTGGCCCGCGCCGCCCGCCCCCTGCTGCGCCGTGCTCGAGGTGCTGGAGGCGAGGCGCTCCTGGAGGTGCGCGAGCAAGTCGTCCTTCACCTGCTGCTTGCTGCGGCTGTCCATGGATCGAGCCTAGGCGCCG
>ERZ501016.10-NODE-10-length-153898-cov-8.193151_pt1 | contig 153898 bp, 148 predicted proteins | sample MGYA00248889_ERZ501016 | MGnify/ENA primary metagenome ERZ501016 (study PRJEB25958, sample SAMN03398594) | human skin metagenome | study: EMG produced TPA metagenomics assembly of the Human Skin Microbiome Metagenome (human skin metagenome) data set. | reverse complement strand
TCGAGCGCGGCGAGCAGCGCGCGGTCCTCGCCGCTGGCCATGGCGGGCACCCCGCCGACGCGCGCGAGCGCCTGCGCCGTGACACCGATGTTCGCGCCGCAGCGTTGCACGTGACGCGGCGCCGGGTCGTGGGGGCGGGGGTCCAGCCGCGCTTCCAGCGCCGCTCGCAACGCGAGATAACGCCATTCGAGATCGCCGATGTGCAGAGCCTCGGGCGGCTGGTGGCGAAGCTCCTCCCAATCGCCGCTCACCCGCCCCGCGACGGCATCGACGCCGTCGAGCGCCGCCGCCATCTGCGCCACCCAGTCTGCATCGGGCACGCAGTCGGCGTCGGTGGTGGCGATGCGGTCCCCTCGCTCCGCCGCCAGCGCCATCGCCATCCGCCGCGCATAGCCCGCGCCTGCCGGGTCAAGCGTCGCCTCGATTACCTCCGCCCCGCGCTTGCGCGCAATCTCTGCTGTCGCGTCGGTGCAGTTGTTGGCGAGCACCAGCACATGCGCGCCCTGCGGTATCAGCGCGTCGAGGCAGCGGCCGATCAGCGCCGCCTCGTCGCGCGCAGGGATGGCGACGATCAGCGGCAACGCGTCAGCACGTCGATGCGCAGCCGGTCGGTGCGGGTCGCTTCGATCCTTCGCCAGCCGGGGAGGTGCGCGATCAACGCCTCCGCCGCCATGTCGCCGCTGAGCGCGCACTCGGTCTCGCCGAGATAGATGGTGGCAACGATGCGCGCGTCCTCGGTCGCGATTGCGTCGCAGCGCCGCGCGACCTCGATCACGCCATGCAGCCCGAGATAGTAGAGCATATCGGACAGGAGCAGCGTATCGAATGGCCCCTCCGGCGTCGCCCCCGGCAAGGCGCCCTCGATCAGCGTCACGTTGGAGAGGTGCCCGACCCGCCGTCGCGCGTGAGCGATGGCCTCGCGAGATGCCTCGACCGCGACCACCTCCGCCGCGACCTGGGCCAGCCGCTCGGTCAGCGCTCCGGCGGCGGCGCCCGCCTCGAACAGGCGGCCAGATCGCGGGCCGAGCGCGGCGAGGGTGCGATCGAAGCGGTCCGCCTCATAGGCCTCACGGTCGTAGCCCCAGGGGTCGGGATCAGCAGCGAACATCGCGTCGAAATGCGCCGCGTCGACCGCCCCTCGGTTGTCGGGCAATACGACTGGAGTCACATATTCGACATCTAGAAACTCTGCGACGGCGGCTTCCGGCAGAACGAAGCCGCTAGGGTCGCTGGTCTGGCTGACGTGCGCAGCGATCGCGCGGGCCTTGGCATCGCGAGCCTCCCCGACCGGCAGTGCCTGCCAGCGGGGCGAGGGGGCGAATCGGCCGTCGACGCGCTGGCTCACCGGCATCGTCCACAATGCGGCGCCATGCCCCTCCCCGATCAGCCGAGCAGCGACGCCGAAGGCTGCGCGGTGATCGGGATGCGCATCGGTGGGATCGGTGACGAGCAGGGTGGCATCGCGCGGAACCGCCTTCCGCAACGAACCAAGGTCGCAGCGCGCCGCGTCCAATGCCCCATCGCGATGGCCGAGCGCAATGAGTGCCGCCTCGCCAACGCCGAGCTCGCCAAGACCCGCGCGCGCTTCGTCCAATCGGCGCTGCACGAGCCCCTCCGCCTGCGGGTGGCTCGCGCTGCCGTCGGTGAGCAGCACGATGCGCACAGGCACACCGGAGGCGGAGGCGCGCGCGATGATGCCGCCGGCGCCCAGCACTTCGTCGTCGGGATGCGGGGCGAGCACGACCAGCCCGCCGGCTTCGAACTTCATGCCGCCGCCAGCGCAGCGGTCAGCCAGCCGCGGGTCGCTTCTGTCATCGGCAGTCCGTCCTGCACCGCCAGCCTCTCAGGCGCCGAGACGAAGTCGAAGCCCACGTCGGGCACGTTGATCGGCACCGCCTCCCAACCGCCGCCCGCCTTCCAGCGCGCAATCGTTTCCCACACCGCGGCGCGGTCGGCTTCACGCCGGTCGCTGCGGTAGCCGGTCGCGGCGTGCGCGGTGAGGCTGTCCGACTGCTCATATTTGTCGAGCAGAACGTCGTCGATGAACCAGATGTTTGCACCCGCCATCAGCGCGCGGTTACGCAGGTCGCGGTCCTCCTCGACACTGTCGCGAAAGCCGCCGATGCGGTCGAACAATGCGCGGCGAAACAGCCCCGAGTTGATCAGCACCCAATCGCCGAGCGGTCCACTGCCGAACTGGAGGTTAGGAAAGAAGTCGTCGAGCAACGACAGCGTCCGCGCGATGCGCGCGCTCGAACCGTCGGCCATGACAAAGCGATGCGCGGTGAGCACGAGGTCGATTGTCGCCGCGCCCCCCGGCACCTGCTTGCTCGCCAAGTGCCACGGCAAGCACGGGTCGGCGCCCAGGTCGGTGCGCGTCAGAATGCGCTGCTGGCGCAAAATCTTGTCGCGGTGAGGAATGTCATCGCTGTCGTGAAAGCTGATCGCGTCGCATGGTGTCAGCGCAAGGCCGACGTTTTTGGCGCCAGCGGTGCCCACGTTGCGGCCAAGCGCAACGTAGACAAAGCGTGGGTCGTCGAACCAACGCGATGCCACCGCGCGGCTGCCATCGCTGGAGCCGTCGTCGACGACGACCACCAGGACGTCGTGTTGTGCCTGCCCTAGCGCCGCCTCGATCGCCTGGCCGAGATGATGCGCGCGGTTGAAGGTCGGGATGACGATCGCCGACCTCACGCCACGGCCGCCTGACGCAGCGACCGATCGACCAGCGGCACGGTGATGAGGCCCGCGCTACACAGCAAGGTGAGTGCGGCTGGGAGCCACCATCCTTGCGCCGCCAGGACAGCGGCTAACAGCAGTGCGAGCGCGGATCCCATGCTCTCGACGTTCCATACCGACCCGCGCGACCCGGCGGACTTGGGGGTGCGCCGGAACTGCAAGCGCTTACCCCACATCACCGGCCACCACCCAAGACTTGAGGTCCAGAGAAGCGCGCTCTTGACGACGAGTACGCTCGGCGACCGCAGCGCAAGTGCGCGGAATACCAAGCCGAGACAGGTCGCGATGAGCGTGGCGCTGCTCACCGCCATGAGAGCTCCTGCCAGCTCCACGCCCGGCCCCGCCAGCGCCAGCCAGGCGAACGCCAGAAGCGGAATTGCGATGAAGCTCGGCCAGGCGGTCAGTTGTGCGACCACCGCAGCGCTACCACCACGGCCGCGAGCTCCACGCTGCAGAAGTCCGAGCAGGCTCTGCACGTTGCCTGCGACCCAACGCTGTCGCTGCGTCCGCAGCCCGGCGAAGTCGACGGGCAGTAGACCGCGTCCGACGATCCGGTCGACGTAGCGCCCATTCATCCCGAGCTCCCACAAACGCACACCAAGTTCCGCATCCTCGGTGATCGTGGAGGTCGGCCAGCCACCCGCCGCCTCCAGCGCGCGTCGCTCGATCAGGCTCAGCGTGCCGGTCAGCAACGGCGCACCCGAAGCGTTGGCCGCTGCGGGGTACTGCTCGAAATATGCGCGCAACTCGCGCTCGACCGACCTTGCCGACCCGACGCCACGATAGGCCTGCGGGAACTGCACAAAATCCGCGCCGCTTTCCCGCGCCGCCTCGACTGCGCGCGTCAAAAAGTCGGGGCTGACCTGGTAGTCGGCGTCGATAACGGCAACGAAACGAGCGGCCTCGTGCGTCTCCTGCAGCGCGATGTTGAGCGCCCCGGCCTTTGCGCCCTCCACCCCGTCGCGGTGTATGAAGCGAAAGCGCGAGCCGAGCGATGCGACGTGCTCCGCTACCGGCTGCCATGTCGTGGGCGATGGCGTGTTGTTGTCGATTAGGAGGACGTCGAAGGCCGGATAGTCCATCGCCGCCAGTGCATCCAACGTCGCAATGACCATGCGCGGCGGCTCATCGTGCGTCGCAACATGGACCGAGACGTGCGGTGTGGTTTCCGCCAAACTCCGCGGCGCCATCGAACCGAGACCAGCCGCCCTCCCCGGGCTACGCGCCAACGCGGCCCACGCGAATGCAGCCAGATTGGCGCATGCCAAACCTAGCAATATCACTGAAACCGCGCTCGCGAGCACGCATCATCCCCCGGGCGTGGCTCGCCCAACGCCATCAACGCGCGGCGTTCGTTACAGTGCCGTGATCTAACTTTTGAGTATCGCTAGCGCGCGGTCGTGCAGATCGGCGGGCGCGACGAGCAGGTCGTCGATGCGGCTCGATGCGCAATTATAGACGATGTCGCTGCCGTCGAGCCGCGTTGCGCGCAGGCCGGCTGCCGACGCCACCGCGACGGGCGCTGCATTGTCCCACTGATGCTGCCCGCCGCTGTGGACGTAGAGGTCCGCTTCGCCGCACACGATCGCCGCGATCTTGGCGCCCGCCGATCCCATCGGCACCAGCACACCGCCGAGCGCATCGGCGAGCAACTGCGCCTCCGGCGGAGGACGCGTGCGTGAGACGAGGATCCGGGGCATCGCCATTTCTCTGCCGCGCGCGGGGGGTCGATCGGATCGCAACAGCTGGCGCTTGGCCGGAAGCGCCAACGCCCCCACCGCCGCCACCCCGTCGATGGCGAGTCCGACGTGGACGGCCCAGTCATCGCGGCCCTCGGCAAACTCGCGGGTGCCATCGAGCGGGTCGACGATCCACACCCGCGACGCCGCAAGCCGCGAGCCATCGCACGGGTGCTCCTCGCTCAGCAGTGCATCGTCCGGGCGCGCGGCGCGAAGCCGAGCCGTGATGAGCGCGTCCGCCTCCCGGTCGCCGTGCACGCCGCATCGCGCATCCGCGCCCAGCCGCGCGCGCAGGTCGAGCAGCATCGCGCCCGCCTCGGCAGCAATGGCCGCCGCAAGTTCGGCGTCGGTCATGGGTCGATCAGCGCAAGGATCATCGCGACCGCATCATCGACGCTGGTGGCGCTGGTGTCGATACGCAGATCGGGCCGCTCCGGCGGCTCATAGGGGCTGGAGATGCCCGTGAAATTGGCGATCTCCCCGGCGCGAGCGCGCTTGTAAAGGCCTTTGGGATCGCGTCGCTCCGCCTCCTCGAGCGGCACGTCGACATGCACTTCGACCATCCGACAGTCGCCCACGCGCTCGCGCACCAGCGCTCGGTCGGCGCGATAGGGGGAGATGAACGCCGCGATCACGATCAGCCCCGCGTCGAGCATCAGTCGTGCGACTTCGCCGGCGCGCCGGATATTCTCTATCCGGTCCGCCTCAGTGAAGCCAAGGTCGCGGTTGAGGCCATAGCGCAGATTGTCGCCGTCGAGCAGCGCCGCGTGCCGGCCGCGCGCCGCGAGTACTCGGTCGAGCGCGTCGGCGATGGTCGACTTGCCCGCGCCGGACAGCCCCGTCAGCCACACCAGCCGCGGGCGTTGCTGCATCAGCGCCGCGCGATCCTCCGCCGTCACGCTCAGCGGCTGCGGTCGCACCGTGCTCGCGCGGTAGAGCGCATGGCGGATCATCCCCGCCGCCACCGTCGCATGGCTCTGCGCATCGACCAGAATGAAGGCGCCGAAGTCGCGGTTGCGCGAATATGGTGCGAAGACGAGGCGCGCGTCGCAGGCGATCTTGGCGCGGGCGATGTCGTTCTCGCGCAGGGTTCGCGCGGCAACGCCGACGCCTGTGTCAACGTCGACAACGTGATCGGGCGCGCGCACCACCGCCGCCACCTCCTGCGGGCCGAGTTGCAGGCGATAGGCGCGACCGACCACCATCGGATCAACGGCGAACCAGATGAGGTCGACCTCGAACTGGTCGGCGGTACTGAGCTCTGCCCCCTCACCCAGCAAGACATCACCGCGTCCGACGTCGATCGGCGGAGAGAGCTCGATGGCCACCGGGTCGCCCACGTCGGCCGAGGGCGCGGGTTCGCCCCGACACCATAGCGCGGCAACCCTCGACCGCGCGCCCGTCGTCAGCGCCAGCTCGTCCCCAACGGACAGCGGTCCTGCGAGCGGCCCGGCAAAGGCCCGCCCTCCGTTCGCCTGTCGCGCGACCCAGTGCACCGGCAGAACGGTTCCAGCGCCGGCCTCGTCGCGAGGATCGAGCGCGTCGATCGCGTCGAGCAGCGTCGGCCCCTCCCACCACGCCAACACCGTGCCGCGTTGCGTGAGGTTGCCGCCGTCGCGCGCGATCACCGGCAGCGCATCCACCGCGACGCCGAGTTCCCCGGCGAAACCATGGAACTCGCGCGCGATGGCTGCGAAGCGCTGCGGCGCATCTTCGACGAGATCGAGCTTGTTGACGATCAGCAGCAGCCGCTCGACCCCCATCAGCGCGGCGATGCGCGCGTGGCGGCGGGTTTGCGTGACCATCCCGGAGCGCGCGTCGACCAGCAGAAGCGCCGCATCGGCGGTCGAGGCGGCGGTCGCCATGTTGCGCGTATATTGCGCGTGGCCCGGCGCGTCGGCGATGCGCACGCGTCGCCGGGGGGTGTCGAACTGACGCCACGCGATGTCGATGGTGATGCCCTGCTCGCGCTCTGCGGACAGCCCGTCGAGTGTGACGCTATGATCCCCGCCCGCGCGCTCGATCGCCGCGATCTGCTCCGCGGTGAGCGCGCCAACCTCCGCCAGCAATCGCCCGATGAGCGTGGATTTGCCGTCGTCGACGCTGCCGCAGGCGACGAGGCAGACAAGCGGCCGATAGGGCGGCTCGTCCATCAGAAATACCCCGCCCGCTTACGCGCCTCGAGGCTGTCACCGCCGCCGTCGCGGTCGATCAGCCGCCCACCGCGCTCGCCTGCCCTCGTCACCGCGAGTTCGTCGAGAATGTCGGCAACACTCGACGCGTCGCTCTCCTGTCCCAGCGTTAGCGGGTAACAGCCTAGCGTGCGAAACCGCACCCGGCGCCGCTCGATGCGATCTTCCGGTGAGAGACGGCAGCGCGCGTCGTCGACCAGCATCCAGCCGCCACCGCGACGCACCACCGCCCGCTCTGCGGCGAAGTACAGCGGGACCAGCTCGATGCGTTCGCGCGCGACATAGGACCAGACATCGCGCTCGCTCCAGTTGGAGAGCGGGAACACGCGCGCGCCCTCCCCCGCCGCGACCCGCGCGTTGTAAAGCGCCCACAGTTCGGGGCGTTGTCGCCTCGGCTCCCACCGCCCCGCCGCATCGCGCACGGAAACGATCCGCTCCTTGGCACGCGCCGGGTCCTCGTCACGCCGCGCACCGGCGAAGGCGAGGTCGTATCCGCCGCTGAGCAGCGCCTGCTTCAGCCCCTCGGTCTTCCAGAGGTCCGTATGCTGCGCGCCGTGGTCGAACGGATTGATCCCTGCAGCATCGGCTTCGGCGTTGCGATGGACGGTCAGTCGGTGCCGCGCCGCCAGCTTGTCGCGCTCGGCGTACATGGCTGCGAACTTCCAGGTCGTGTCGACATGCAGCAGGGGAAAGGGGAGCGCGCCTGGCGCGAAAGACTTCTCCGCGAGGCGCAGCATCACCGCGCTGTCCTTGCCCAGCGAATGTAGCATCACCGGCGCTCGCGACTGCGCGGTGGTTTCGCGCAGGATGTGGATCGCTTCTGCCTCCAGCGCGTCGAGCAGCGCGGGCGCGGTGGCCGTCAAAGCACGTATCCGATCAATGCTTGCCGCGCGCAGCCAGCACCTTGTGGACGATCCAGGCGAGGATCGAACCGACGATCATACCGAAGAAGCCGGAAAGCAGCGCGTTGACGATCCAGCCGATGGCGCCGCCGCCGACCGATTTGGCGAGGCCCTTCACCAGCTCCTCCGGCGCGTGGAAGCCCAGTACCCCCATACCGTGGAGAAGTATCTGGCCGCCGACCCACAGCATTGCAAACGTGCCGATCCACGCCAGCGCGGTGAGCAGCTTGGGCATTGCCCTCACCATGCCGCGCCCGAGCCGCTGCGACGCCGGGTTCGACCGTTTGGCGAGGTGAAGGCCGATATCGTCCATCTTCACGATCAGCCCGACCGCGCCATAGACCATCAGCGTGATGACGATCGCAACGATGCCGAGAACGAGGCCGCGTTCCCACAGCGGCTTGTCCGCAATCTCCGCCAGCGCGATCGCCATGATCTCCGCCGAAAGGATGAAGTCGGTGCGGATCGCACCGGCGACGCGCTCCTTTTCGAAGGCGACGGGGTCCTCGATCGGCCCCTCCAGCGTTTCACCATGGGTTTCGCCGGTGAACTTCTCAATCAGCTTTTCTGCGCCTTCGAAGCACAGGAACGCGCCGCCGATCATCAGCAACGGCGTGATCGCGGCAGGGAGAAACTCGCTCAGCAGCAATGCGAGCGGGAGAAGAATGATGAGTTTGTTGAACAGCGATCCGCGCGCGATCTTGGCGATGATCGGGATTTCGCGGTCAGGCGTGAAGTTGGTGACGTAGGCAGGCGTCACCGCCGCATCGTCGATCACCACGCCCGCCGCCTTCGTCCCCGCCTTCGCTGCGGCGAGCCCGACGTCGTCGACGGAGGCCGCCGCCATGCGCGCGATCACCGCAACATCGTCGAGCAGTGCGGCGAGACCTGACGGCATATTCGAAAACCCCTGAAACGCGGAACGTCGTGCTTGCCTCGCGCTAGCGGAAGCGCGGGCTCGGCGTAAAGGAAAAGGCGACCGGGCCTGCGCGCGCCAAGTCTCCGCGGATTGTGGTAAAGCGCCTTGTCGATGGGTTTCGACGTCGGATAAAAGCCAGCCGCGGCTACGAGATCGCGGGCGGGTGACGAGACTCTACTTCACTATCGATACTGAATATTCCTATTCGCTCGCCGCCCGTGGGGTCGGTCGGGCGGAGAATTACGCCTGCTCGATCGCCGGAACGACGCCGACCGGCGACTATGGCATTGGCTATCAGATGGACCGCTTTGACGCGGCGGGGCTGAAGGCAGTCTTTTTCGTCGACCCGATGCCAGCGCTGATCTGGGGGGTCGAGGCGCTCGCCGACGTCGTGCAGCCGATCATCAAGCGCGGGCATGACGTACAACTTCACATCCACACCGAATGGCTCTCACTCACCGGCGCCGCAAACCCGCTCGGCGAAGGACGGAACGGGCAGAGCATCAAGCATTTCACGCTCGACGAGCAGCGCGTCCTTCTCGGGCGTGCGCGCGAATTGCTGGTCGAGGCGGGAGCCCCGCCGCCGGTCGCGTTTCGCGCAGGTAACTATGGCGCCAACGACGACACGCTGCGCGCGCTGGCCGAGCTCGGCATCGCCTACGACACCAGCCACACGCCCGGCATTTCCGGCGGCGAATGCGACATTTCGCTAGGGAGGAACGACCGCGACGTGCGACCGCACGCCGGCGTCACCGAAGTGCCGGTTGCAAGCATCGCGGCGAGCGGCGGGGGGCAGCGCCACTTCCAGCTGACGGCGCTATCGTGCAATGAAATGCTTGCTGCCCTGCGGCACGCGGTGCGGTCGGGGCAGGAAAGCGTGACGCTCGTCTCACATAGCTTCGAGCTTCTCAGCCGCGACCGGCGGCAGGCGAACCGCATCGTCGTGCGCCGCTTCGACCGGCTGTGCGAAGCGCTGGCGCGGTTGGAGGGCGTCCAAACCGCGACCTACGCGCACGCGCCGCCCCGCGCCAGCCAAGTCCCGATCACGCAGCTGCCGCACAGCCGCTGGCGGACCGGCCATCGTCAGATCGAGCAGGCGATCGGCAACCTCCTCTACGGTCGCGGCTGATGCTCGAGCGCAGTTCGATCCGCTTCGTCATTGGTCCGCGCGAGGTTGCAGCGGTTCCGCGTCGGCTGGTGACGGTGCGCTACACGTTGGAACAGCTGTTGCGCGCCGATCCCCCCGCGCTCCCCCCCGCCCCGCCGGGAGCGGATGGGGTGCGGGTGCTGTCGTGCCCGCCCGACCAGATCGCGGCGCTGCGCAGCGCCTACCCCAATTACCTCACCGGAGGGGTGCAGGATTATCAGCGCCGCTACATCGACATGCGCGGCAGCACCTACGCCGATTATTTGGCCAGCTTTTCAGGCAAGACGCGCTCGACCCTGATGCGCAAGCAGCGGAAGTTCGCCTCGCTCGACGGCGACCGGCTGGACATCAGCGAATATCGCACGCCCGACGAACTCGATCGCTTCTTGGATGAGGCATTGCCGCTCTCCCGGCGCACCTACCAGGCGCGCCTGCTCGACGCGGGCCTGCCGGAGGAGCCAGCGTTCCGCGAGCAAGCCCGCGAACTTGGCGCAAGGGACGGCGTGCGCGCCTATATCCTGCGGCTGATGGGGGTGGCGGTCGCCTACCTCTACCTGCCGATCGAAAGCGAGACGCTGATCTACGCTTTCCTTGGCTATGATCAGGATCACGCGGCGCTGTCGCCTGGGACCGTGCTGCAGATGCAGGCACTAGAGCGACTGTTTGGCGAGCAGCGCTTTTCCTTTTTCGACTTCACCGAAGGCAACGGGCCGCACAAGGCGCTGTTCGGTACCGGCGCGGTCGAGGCGGCGTCGTTGTTCCTGCTGAAGCCTACCCCCGGCAATCGCGCACTGGTCGGCGGGCTGAACCTGTTCAACACCAGCGTCGCCGGCGTCAAACATATCGCCGAGCGCGCGGGTGTCACCGCGCTCGCCCGTCGCTGGCTGCGCGGATGACCGCGCGCCTCGTCGCGCTGGCGAAGCGCGGGCTGGGTGCACTGTTCGCGGACTATCGCATCAACTGGATCTACGCGCTTGCCCGCGAAGATGCGCGCGCTCCCGTTGCCGCCGAGCCGGTGGCGGTCGATGCGAACCTCGTCACGAAGCTGCTCGCCAGCGACTGCGAACAACTGCGCAAGGCGGCGAGGTATGCTGAGGCGGGGATGCCCGGATATGCCATCGTCGAAAGGGCCGAGCCGCTGTGCGTCGTGCATTTCGCGGACGCCGCTCACTATGATCGCGCAGGCACCTGGCCGCTCAAAGACGGGGAGTGGTCGCTGATCGACATCGTCACCGCGCCGCAAGCCCGCGGCCGCGGCTTGGCACCGCAGCTGATCCGCGCCAGCGCCGCACGACTGTTCGACGAGCATGGCGCACGCGCGCTCAGCGCCTTCATCTGGTGGTCGAACGCGCCCTCCATCGCCGCCTTTCGCCGCGCCGGTTGGCGGCGAGTGGCGCTTAGTCTGGAGTGGCGGCGGAGCGACCGCTGGCAGCACATTCACCTTCGCCTGCCCGGCTAGGCGGCGATCTCCTTCAAAGGGACGCTCGCGTCGGCGAGGAGCGTAGGCGCAACCACTGCGCCCGACTCTACCAGCCGCCGACCCTGCGCATAGTCGCGGACGGCGTTGACGCAGTCGAGCGCGACCACGCGCCCTTCGCGCAGGTAGACGACGCTGAAGCTGCGGGTCGCAGGATCGCCACGCACCACGCTTGCGTCGTGGCCGAGCGAAAGCCCCACGGTCTGCAACTTCAAGTCATATTGGTTCGACCAGAACCACGGCGTCGCGGTGTACGGCTGCGGATCGCCACAGATCGCGCGCGCGACGTTGCTCGCCATGTCGGTCGCGTTCTGCACTGATTCGAGGCGCACCACCGCACCGTCCGCGAAGCGACTGGCGTAGGCAGCACAATCTCCCACCGCGTAGACGTCGGGCAGACTGGTCCGGCCGCTTTCGTCGACCTCCACCCCGTTCGCGCCAGTTGCCCCCGCGGCGACGAGCGGCGCTACCGCTGGAGTGATGCCGATGCCAAAGATGACGAGCTCACACGGCAGCTCCTCGCCACCGATCAATTGCACCGCGCGCACCTGTCCACGCTCGTCGCCGACGATCTGCGCGACCGCGGCGGAGGTGCGCAGGTCCACGCCCTGCCTGCGATGCTCCGTCTCAAGGAACGCGCTGATCTCCTCCCCCGCCGCGCGGGCGAGGACGCGGGGAAGCGCTTCAATCAGCGTCACCGCGCGGCCGAGCTTGCGCATCACCGCTGCCGCCTCCAGCCCGATGTAGCCGCCGCCGATCACGACGACGCGCTCGACCCCCGGCAGCGCGGAAAGGATGGCGTCGGCGTCGGCGCGGGTGCGGATCGAGTGCACGTCGGTGAGTTCGGCGCCGGGCAGCCCGAGCGGGCGCGTGTCGCCCCCCGCGGCCCAGATCAGCGCACCGTAGGAGAGTCGCTCGCCCGCGTCGGTGAGCGCCCACTTGGACGCCGAATCCACCGCCACCACGCTGCGGCCGAGGTGGAAGCACATGTCACGCTCCGCCCAGAATTCCGCCGGGCGCAGCAGCAGCCGGTCGAAGCTCTTTTCGCTGAGCAGATATTCCTTGCTGAGCGGCGGGCGTTCGTAGGGGAGCTCTTCACTGCGCTCGACGACGGCGATGCTGCCGGCGAAGCCCAGCTTGCGCAGCGCAACCACCGCCTGCGCCCCGCCGTGTCCGCCGCCGACGATAAGAACGTCGGCGTGGGGCCAGGGCGCCTCTCCGGTCATGCCCCGATCAGGCGGCGACGGTGGCGAGGCGCACCTCCAGCGGGGCCTCCGTCGCGGCGATCACGGCCTCTGCTGTGACGTCGGGCGCGAGCTCGATCAGGGTCAGCCGCCCCGCGCGCTTGTCGACTTCGATCACGCCCATGTCGGTGACGATGAGGTCGACGACGCGCTTGCCCGTCAGCGGCAGCGAACAGGCGTTGCGAATCTTGGGGCTGCCGTCCTTCGAGACGTGATCCATCACCACGACGATGCGTTTGACGCCCGCGACGAGGTCCATCGCCCCGCCCATGCCCTTCACCATCTTGCCCGGGATCGTCCAGTTGGCGAGGTCACCCTCCCCCGACACCTCCATCGCGCCGAGCACCGCCATGTCGATATGCCCGCCGCGGATCATCGCAAAGCTGTCGGCGGAGGTGAAAAAGCTCGACGTCGGAAGCTGGGTGATGGTCTGTTTGCCCGCGTTGATGAGGTCGGGATCGACCTCGTCGTCATAGGGGAAGGGCCCGATGCCGAGCATCCCGTTTTCGCTCTGCAGCGTCACGTGAATGCCCGCGGGCACGTGGTTCGCCACCAGCGTCGGGATGCCGATGCCAAGGTTGACATAATAGCCGTCGCGCAGTTCCTTTGCGGCGCGCGCGGCCATCTGATCGCGGGTCCAGGGCATCAGGCGGCCTCCCTCTGGCGCACGGTGCGCTGTTCGATGCGCTTGTCGTTGATGGTCGAAAGCACCACGCGGTCGACGTAGATGCCGGGCGTGTGGATGCAGTCGGGGTCGAGCGTACCGGCCGGCACGATCTCCTCCGCCTCCACCACCGTCACCTTGGCAGCGGTCGCCATGTTCGGGTTGAAGTTACGCGCGGTCTTGCGAAAGACGAGGTTTCCTTCCTCGTCCGCGCGCCACGCCTTGATGATGGCGAGGTCGGCGCGCAGCCAGGTTTCGCGGACATATTCCTCACCCTCGAACGTCTCGACGGGCTTCCCCTCGGCGACGACGGTGCCGACGCCAGTCTTGGTGTAAAAGGCGGGGATGCCCGCGCCACCCGCACGAATTCGCTCGGCGAGCGTGCCCTGCGGGTTGAGCTCCAGCTCCAGCTCACCCGACAAATACTGCTGCTCGAACAGCTTATTCTCCCCCACATAGGAGGAGATCATTTTGGCGACCTGACGGCTTTCGAGCAGCATCCATAGCCCGAACCCGTCCGCGCCGGCGTTGTTCGAGATGATGGTGAGATTCTTGACTCCCGCCGCGCGGACCTCCGGGATCAGGCTTTCGGGGTTGCCCGACAGGCCAAACCCGCCGCTCATGATCGTCATCCCGTCGGACAGCAGCCCGTCGAGCGCCGCCTGGGGGGAGGGGTAGATTTTGTTCATGCGCCTCGCGTCCGTTGATGCCCGGTCGGGATCGTCGCACGCCTAATGTCGCGACGCCCGCGCGATGCCAAGCAAAAGCATCGCGCGGGCGCCGGGAACCCCCTCACGGGGCGGGAGTCAAAACTTCATCGTCGCGCCAAGCGAGAAGCTGGTGCCGATGCGGTACTGGTTGATGATCAGTTCGCTACCGTTGAGCCGCTGCGTCTCGCGATAGTCCGTGCCGAGGAGGTTGCGCGCCTCGAACTTCAGCTCGAGCATGTTGTCGCCGACCGGCACTCCCTGCCGCAGCACGAGGTCGAGCCGCACGCCGGGCGTTTCGATGAAGTCCGGCGTCAGGTTCGGACCGCGCTGGGTGGCGCGCGGGCTGGCGTAAGTCAGCAGCAGCGCCTGCTGCGAAAGTGTATCCTCGTCCTCCAGGCTGAGCTGCAGGTTGACGAGGTGGCGCGACTGGCCCGTCAGTCTCAGCCGCTGCGTCGTGTCGAACACCAGGTTGGCGGCGATCGGCGCGGGCTGGCTGGTGAAGCTGATCGTCGTGTCGCCCGGATTCACCGAGATGCGGCTGTCGGTGAAGGCATAGTTGCCGATGACGGCGAGGCGGCGGCTCGACCAGAAACTGCCTTCGCCGCCGAGGCTCTCGAGCGGAATGTAACGCCGAAGCTCGACCTCACCGCCCCACAACCGCGCGCGCGGTGCGTTCGCGAAGCTGGTGATGAGCGAGGAGCCGAGGTTGACCGCGGTCGCCTCGATCGGATTGTCGATGTGCTTGAAGAACCCCGCGACCGACAGCTGCTGGTCGCGTCCGAAATACCACTCCCAGCGCGCTTCGGCGTTCCACAGCGTGCTGTCGGTGAGGAACGGGTTGCCGAAGAACGTGCGCTGCGATTCGGTATCGCGATAGGGCTGCGGCGCAAGCTCACGGAACTGCGGACGAGCAATGGTCTTCGACGCCGCCAGCCGCACTTGCATGTCATCGCGCGGCGACAGGGTGAGCGTCACGCCCGGCAACCAGTAGCTGCGCTGCAGCCGCGTCGCGCCGAGTGCCGGCTGACCAAATAGCGCGGTCGGCGTGACCGACTGGTCGCCATCTTCATAGCGCACGCCGACGTTGAGCTTGACCGCGTCGGAGAACTCCACGTCGGCCATGACGTAGCCCGCGTGCGTCACCAGCGTCGCGTCGTAGGCCGCAGAGCCGAGCCCGCCGGTGGTCTCGCGCAGCAGCACGTTCCACACCTGCGCGTTCACGTCCGAGAGGAGGTAGTCGATCCGCTGCTGCGCCACCGCCGCGGGGAGCGCGCCGAGCGGGAAGAACTCGAAATCGCGCCGCACGGCGTTGCGGTCGTTGTCGGTGTAGGCATAGCCCGCCGACAGCGTCACTTCGGTCTCGAACGGCAGGCGATAGGCGAGGTCGACCGCGCCCGACCACAGCGTATCGTCGAGCGTGGAGAAGCTCAGCCCCGCCGACTGGCCAGGCGAACGCAGGTCGTTGACGTAATCGCCGATCGTGTCGGAGAAGGCGTAGCTGTAGCTCCGTTCGTACGGCGCATCGCGGCTCGACTTTGCCCAGCTGCCGCGCAGGTCGAGGCTGAGATCGCCAAAGCGCAACTCCGCCACCGCCTGCCCGTCGATCAGCTGACGTTCGTACCAGCCGGTGTTGCCGGTCTGAAGCGTCGCGTCAGGGCGCACCGCGCTCTGGCTGACGGTGTCGAAGTTGTTGCCGGCGGCGCCGCGCGCTTCCTTGAGGCTGTCGCGGATGAACAGCCCGGTGAGGCGGAAGCGGTGACGGTCGACCCGCAGCCCCATCGCCCCCATGACATTGGCGACGATGCGATTTTCGGTGGTGAGATAGCGAAAGTCGCTCGACGCCAGTAGCGCTTCATTGGCGCTTCCCGGCGTGCCGCTCCGCGTGCCCGCCTGCTGCCGTCCGCCGCGCGTGCGCCAGCCATTATCGAGCCCGCCGGTGACGACGACGCCCAACGTCGTGCCCTCCCCGAGGTCCCAGCTGTCCCCGGCGGCGAGGCTGGCCGACCAATTCATCGGGATGTCGCGGCTGCGCTGGATCAGCGAGGTTCCCGCATTGTCGAGGCTGGTGGTGATGTCGACCACCTGCTGCCGCGTGAAGTCCTGGCCGATCACCAGCCGCTTGCCGCTCGCGATCGCCGCGGCGAGCGGGCCGGGGATGTCGCGCCGCCCGCTGTCGAACCCGGTCCAGTCGCTCGGCGAACCGTAATAGGTGTAACCGCGTTCGAAGGTGGTGACGCTGTCCCCGCCGATCGAGCCGCCGATGTCGAGGAAGCCCTCCTCCGGCGCCGAGCGCGTGGTGAGGTTGATGGTGCCGCCGCCAAATTCGCCTGGATAGTTGGCGGAAAAACTCTTCTGCACAACCGTCGAGGCGAGGATCGAGGTCGGGAACAGGTCGAGCGGCACCACGCGGCGCAGCGGCTCCGGCGAAGGGAGCGGCGAGCCATTCAGCAGCGCCTGCGAATAACGCTCGCCAAGGCCGCGAACGTAGACAAAGCGGCCGCCGACGACGCTGAGGCCGGTTACTCGACCCAGCGCCGCCGCCACGTCGCCCTCACCCGTTCGGGCAATGTCTGCGGCGGAGAGGACCGACACGACCGACGGCGCTTCACGCGCGACGTTGCGTCGGCGGCTGCCGGTGACGACGATGTCGCTGCCGACATCGGCGCCCGGACCCGATACCTCGACCTCCTGATCGCCGGCCGTCGATTGCGGCGCCCCCTCCATGCCCGAGGGCTGCTCCGTCGGAGCGGCGGCAGGGGTTGGCGCTTGCTGTGCCCAGGCGGGCGAGGCGAGCGCGGTGGAGCCGCATAGCGCGGCGATCAGCAGATGCTTGGTCATGTCAGTTTGGGTCCGGGCGCTGGGTGTGTGTCGGATCAGCCGGCGGCCGGGATCGCCTGGCAGGACATCGAGCCCGCACCGAGGCCGCAGGTCCAGTTCTTCCACCAGCCGTCGGCATCGTTGCGCACCGCGCCGATGTAGCCCGCGTTCGAGAAGAAGCTCGACAGCGCCGTGGGGTTGAAGGCGGTCACCGCGTTCTCGTTCGTGCCGTTGACGAACAGATTGGCCAGCGTCGACGTGCCTACCTGGTTGTTGGAGCCCCCATCGAACAGTGCCTTGACCTGCGCGGCGGTGACGTCGCTGTCTTCCACGAACGGCGTGGAGCAGGCGAACAGAAGCGAATTGAAGCGGGGCGCGCCCTTTTCGTCCGGGCCCGTCGTCTGCACCGTCGCCGCCGTATCGATGTCGAGGCACTGCGTGCCCGAGACAACGCCGTTGACCAGCGCCACGTCGGCGCCGCCGCGGAGGTGGATCGGCGACGCAGTGCGCGGCGTCACAAAAGTAAAGTTCGACAGCAACAGTTCGGTGCGCGGGGTGGCATCGACCGGCTTGTCGGTGGAATCGAGCTCGATCAGCTTGTCCGCGCCGCTCGCCCGCTGCGTGGCGATAACGAACTGCAGCGCGCCCTTGTAGCCCGAATCGAGATCGAGGCTGTCGTCATCGTTGCCGGTGAGCACGATGTTGCGCCCGTTCACCCGGCCACCGAACCATTCGATGCCGTCGTCGGAGCTGTTGTGCACCTGCACATATTCAAACACCGTGCCCGCGCCGACGCCGCCCAGTGTGATGCCGTTCAGCTCGTTGTTGGTGTCGACCTTGAAGCCCGAGTGGCGAACCTGCAGGTAGCGGATCGAACCCGAGCTGTCGTTGGCGCTGGCGCCGCCGTAGATCGAACCCGACGTGCCTTCGACCGGTGCCTGGCACTGGTTGGTGCCGCCGGTCGCGCCAGCATCGGCGCAGTCCCCGATCGGCGCGCGACCGAGGATGACGAGCCCGCCCCACTCACCGATCGAGTCCGCGGTCGACTGGCCGATGACGTTGTTGCGGCTGGTCATCACGACCGGCTTCGAGGCGCTGCCATCGACGTTGAGCTGCGAGCCGCGGTTGACGACTAGGAAGTCCGCGCCCGACGCGCCGAACAGGACCACGCCCGCGTCGAGCGTCAGCACGCCGCGCTGCGCACCGGCGAGCGGCGCGTTGGCGTCGGGGCCCTGGTCGTTACCGACCTGAACCTTGCCCGACAGCGAATAGATCGTGCCGGCGAGGTTCTGGAGACGCAGCGCGCCGGTGATGGTGCCGCTCAGCTGGCAGTTGCGGCGCGTGTCGTTGGTCGAAACCTGGATCGTGCCCGCATCGACGGTGCCGTTCGGGCAGCTCGCGGCGGGAGTGCCCGCGGTCGGGGTCGGGGTGGGCGACGGGGTCGGTGTCGGAGCCGGGGCGGGCGCTGGAAGGACGATGACGCCCTCACCCGGCGAAGCGATATCGTCCGCGCCGCAGCCCGCGAGCGCGAGAGCGGCAATGGAGGCGCCGATAACGGCGTGACGACGGGTGGAGAGGATCATGAGTCGCGCTTTCCCTCAGCCGGCCGATCCGGCTTTCGAGCGGGCCTGTGGGCCCAGCGCATGACTCCTGCGTGGCGGTTGGATGACGGTCGCGTGACGGGCGTGTTGCGTTTTTGTGGCAGCCGTCACGCCTGCGGGATCAGCCCTCGAACAGCCCCCCCTGGCTCCCAGCGGGGGGTGTCAGGCCGAGATGCTTCCACCCCGGTGGGTTGAGCAACCGCCCGCGCGCGGTTCGCGCGATCAGGCCAAGCTGGAGCAGATAGGGCTCGATCACATCCTCGATCGTGTCGCGCGGTTCGGAAAGCCCGGCGGCAAGCGCCTCCACCCCGACGGGACCACCGCGATAGATGTCGGCGATCATGGTGAGGTAGCGCCGGTCCATCGCGTCGAGCCCCAACGCGTCGACCTCCAGCCGGGTCAGCGCGCGGTCGGCGGTTGGCGCGTCGACGCGCTCAGCCCCCGCCGCGTGGGCAAAGTCGCGCACCCGCCGCAGCAGCCGCCCGGCGATGCGCGGGGTGCCGCGCGAACGCCGCGCAATCTCCCGCGCGCCATCGGCGGCGATGTCGAGCCCGAGCAGCCGTGCCGCGCGCGTGATGACCGCCTCCAGTTCATCGTGGCTGTAGAAGTTGAGCCGCACGGGGATGCCGAAACGATCACGCAGCGGCGTCGTCAGCAGCCCCTGCCGCGTGGTCGCGCCAACCAGCGTGAAGCGCGGCAGGTCGATGCGGATCGACCGCGCCGACGGCCCTTCGCCGATCATGATGTCGAGCGCGCGGTCCTCCATCGCCGGATAGAGCACCTCCTCCACCTGCGGCGACAGGCGGTGAATCTCATCGATGAACAGCACGTCGCCGTCCTCAAGGTTGGTCAGCAGCGCTGCGAGGTCGCCGGCCTTGGCGATCACCGGGCCGGAGGTACCGCGGAACCCCACCCCCATCTCCCGCGCCATGATCTGCGCGAGGGTCGTCTTGCCGAGCCCCGGCGGGCCGAAGAACAGCACATGGTCGAGCGGTTCGCCGCGCGCCTTCGCCGCGGCGATGAATATGCGCAAGTTGTCGCGCGCCGCCTGCTGCCCAGCAAATTCGTCGAGCGTCTTCGGCCGCAACGCCGCATCCGCATCATCCGCCAGCCGCGCCGGGGTCAGGAGGGGGTTATCGCTCACGTGCGGCGGGATACAGCCGCGTGGGCCGAGCGCAAGGCGGAGTGGCCGAACCTCCCTCCCCCTTGTGGGGGAGGGCGGAAGTTGCGCTCGACACCCGCGCCTACCCTCGCCACACCGCACGCCATGAATTTCATCGCGGACAAGCTGCTCCTGTTTGGCGCCACCGGCGATCTCGCGCGGCGGATGTTGCTGCCGTCGCTGTGCGCGCTGGATGCGGAGGGGTTGGTGGCGGGCGATCTCCGGATTGTCGGCACCGCGCGCTCGCCGCATGATGATGCGAGTTACCGCGACTTCGCGCGCGCGGCTTTGGCGGAGTTCCTGCCGGCCGACCGCGCCGATGCGGAAGCGATCGACCGCTTCGTCGCGCGGCTTTCCTACCAGCCGCTCGACGCCTCGACGCTCGACGGCTTCCCTGCGCTGGCGGCCAAGGTCGGGCCGGTGGAGGACGGGCTCGCCATCTTCCTCTCGACTGCGCCGTCGCTGTTCGAACCGACCATCGCCGGGCTTGAGGCCGCCGGGCTGACCGGGACACGGGTGCGCATCGGCCTCGAAAAGCCCTTGGGCCTCGACCTCGCCTCCGCGGCGGAGATCAACGATGCGGTCGGACGTGTCTTCCCCGAAAGCCACATTTTCCGCATCGACCATTACCTCGGCAAGGAGACGGTGCAGAACCTTTTGGCGCTGCGCTTCGCCAACAGCCTGTTCGAGCCGCTGTGGGACCGCGCGCATATCGACCATGTGCAGATCACCATCGCGGAGAGCGTCGGGCTCGGCACGCGCGGTGATTATTACGATCAGGCCGGTGCGCTGCGCGACATGGTGCAGAACCATATGCTGCAACTGCTTGCGCTGGTCGCGATGGAGCCGCCCGCTCGCTACGACGCGACCGCCATCCGCGACGAGAAGGTCAAGGTGCTGCGCTCGCTGCGCCCGATCCGCCGCGACGACAATGTCATCGCGCAATATGGGGCGGGGACGATAGGTGGCGAGGCTGTGGCGGGCTACGCCGACGACCTCGGCCGCGCGAGCGACACCGAAACCTTCGTCGCGATGAAGGCGCAGATCGACAATTGGCGCTGGAAGGGCGTCCCCTTCTTTCTGCGCACCGGCAAGCGCATGGCGGCGCGGCGCACCGACATTGTCATCCAGTTCCGACGGGTGCCGCATTCGATGTTCGCGAGCGAAGGGGCGAAGGCCGAGCCCAACCGCCTGACCATCTCAATCCAGCCCGAGGAGGACATCCGCCTCACCGTCATGGCCAAGGTGCCGGGGCTCGACCGCGGCGGGGTGCGGCTGCGCGAGGTGCCGCTCGACATCGCCATGCCGCGCGCGTTCGAGGGCAAGCACCGGCGCATCAGCTACGAGCGGCTGCTGCTCGACCTGATCGAAGGCGACCCGGCGCTGTTCGTGCGCCGCGACGAGGTGGAGGCGCAGTGGGCGTGGATCGACGCCATCCGCGCCGGCTGGGCGGAGCGTGACGCGAAGCCGGGGCGCTATGCGGCGGGGAGCTGGGGCCCCGACGCCGCCGACGCGCTGGCGCAGCGGCACGGGGTACGCTGGCATGACTGAGCACCGTGGCTGAACGCGTCATCGTCGCCGACATCGGCGGCACCCACGCGCGCTTCGCGATGGCGGAAGTCGCGCGCGGCGAGGTTGTCGCGCTGGGCGAGCCGCTGACGCTGCGCACCTCCGACTTCGACCGGCTCGAGGCGGCGTGGGCGGCAGCGCGTTCGCAGCTGGGCGAGGCACCGCTCGCGGTGCTGGCGCTGGCCGGGCCGATGCGCGGCGAGGTAGTGACGCTCACCAACGGCGGCTGGCACATCGCGCGGGCCAGATTGGCTGAGCGGCTGGGCGTGGCGCAGGTTGCGCTGCTCAACGATTTCGAGGCGGTGGCGCACGCGGTCGCTCGGTTGCCTGACGATGCCTTCACCCACATCGCCGGGCCCGATCAGCCGCTGTCCCGCCACGAGCGCATCACCGTGCTCGGTCCCGGTACCGGCCTCGGCGTCGCCCACCTGCGCGGGCGCGAGGTGCAGGCGACGGAGGGCGCGCACCTTGGCTTCGCGCCGACCGACGCGTTCGAGGATGCGGTGCTGGTAAAGTTGCGTGCGAAATACGGGCGCGTGTCGGCGGAGCGACTGGTATCGGGGGCGGGGCTGCGAGTGATATATAACGCGATGCCCCCCTCCCCTTCAGGGGAGGGGCCGGGGGTGGGGTTTCTCCGGCCAGCGTCGAGTCAACGGCACCACCCCACCCCAACCCCTCCCCCCGGATCAAGTCCGGGGCGGGCTCTGGAGGGGAGGGGCTACGATAGTGACGCCGAGCTTTGGAACGCTGCGCTGACCGGCACCGAGCCGCTCGCGACCGCCGCGCTGGACCGCTTCTGCGCCATCTTCGGCAGCGTCGCGGGCGATCTCGCGTTGGCGCATGGAGCGAGCGGCGTCGCCATCGCCGGCGGGCTGGGCCAGCGGCTTGGCGCGCATCTCCCCCGCTCCGAATTCGCGGCGCGCTTCGTCGCCAAAGGACGTTACCGGGGAATGATGGAGGCAATGCCCATCCGCCTCGTCACCCATCCGCAGCCGGGGCTCTACGGCGCCGCAGCGGTCGCCGCCGACCAGATGGAGACATCGAAATGACCGCCATTGCCGACATCATGACCCTCTCGCCGGTCATCCCGGTGCTGGTCATCGACGACGCCGCGCACGCCGAGCCGATCGCCCGCGCGCTGGTCGCGGGCGGAATCCGCGCGCTCGAGGTGACGCTGCGCACCCCCGCCGCGCTCGACGCCATCGCGGCGATGAAGCGCGCGCCCGGCGCGGTCGTGGGCGCGGGCACGGTGCTGACCAAAGCCGACCTCGCCGCGGCGCTCGCAGCGGGGGCGGAGTTCATCGTCTCCCCCGGTCTGACCGACGAACTGGGCGACGCGGCAGTTGCAAGCGGGGTGCCCTTCCTCCCCGGCGTTGCCACTGCCAGCGACCTGATGCGCGGGCTCGACCTCGGGCTCTCACATTTCAAGTTCTTCCCGGCCGAAGCCAACGGCGGCATCGCCGCGCTCAAGGCGCTCACCGGTCCGTTTCCGATGGCGCGTTTCTGTCCCACCGGCGGTATCACCGCGCAGAGCGCGCCGACGTGGCTGGCGCTCGACAATGTGCTCTGCGTCGGCGGCAGCTGGCTCGTTCCGCGCGGGGAGCCCGACCTGGCAGCGATCGAGGCGGCGGCCCGAGCTGCGGCGCAATTTTCCTGAAACCCCCTCCCCCTTGTGGGAAGGGGTGGTATTGCAGCACCTCTTGCGTCCGTGGCGACGCGCCCGCATGCGACCCGGATGGGGGCACCAACGCAACATCGTCTCGCCGCGCTGATGGTCGCGGTTATCGGCGTGGCGCTGCTGAGCGTGATGGACGCGGCGATGAAGGCGCTGGTGCTCGCGATGGGGGCGTACAGCGCGCTCCTGTGGCGCAACCTCTTTGGATCGCTGCTGAGCGGGGTCGCCTACGCCGCATCGCGACCGCGACGGCCGACGCTGACCGCGTTGAAGCTCCATCTCGAACGCGGCGTCGTCGTCGCGTTCATGGCGCTGCTGTTCTTCTGGGCGATCGGCGTGCTGCCGCTGGCGGAGGCGATTGCGCTGTCGTTCATCGCGCCGTTGATCGGGCTCTTTCTGTCCGCCGCACTGCTCAAGGAGCGGGTGCATCGATCCTCGATCATCGCCTCGCTGCTCGGGCTGGCGGGCGTGGTCGTCATCGCCTGGGCGCGGCTTGGCAGCGGCGCGCACGACGATCCGCGCGTGCCTCTGGCGATCGCGGCAGTGCTCGGGTCTGCGTTGCTGTTCGCCTACAACCTCATCCTCACGCGCAAGCAGGCGCAGGCGGCAAAGCCGGGGGAGATCGCCTTTTTCCAGACGATCACCGTCGCCATGCTGCTACTGCTTGCCGCACCATGGTTCGCGATACTTCCGGAGCGGGAGCATTGGCCGCTGCTCGTTGTCGCCGCGGGCTTGTCGGTGGGGGCGCTGCACCTGTTTGCCTGGGCCTATGCGAGGGGCGAGGCACAGCTCCTGATCCCCACCGAATATACCGCATTCGTCTGGGCGGCGGCGTGTGGCTGGCTGTTCTTCGACGAGGCGGTGACGCTGCCGGTGCTCGCCGGCACCGCCCTGATCGTGAGCGGGTCAGCGATCGTCGCGCGGGCGCAGGGCAAGTCCTGACACCCAACTCACGCCGGTCAGTCGTCGTGAGTGGCGATCCAATCCTCGAGCACCGGCGCAATGCGGTCGCGCCACTTGCTTCCGTTGAAGATCCCGTAATGCCCGACTTCGGGCGCCAGGAAATAGCGCTTCTCCGCTGCATCGAGCCCGGTTGCGATAACGAGGGAGGCGCGCGTCTGGCCGATGCCAGAGATGTCATCGCGCTCGCCTTCGATCGCGAGCAGAGCGGTGCGGGTGATCGCGGCCGGATCGATCAGCTGGCCGCGGTGGCGGAACTCACCCTTGGGGAGGAGGTGCCGCTGGAACACCGCGTCGATCGTCTGGAGGTAAAATGCCGCGTCCATGTCGCAGACGCTGCGATATTCGTCGTAAAAGGCCTTGGTCGCCTCCGCGCTTTCCCCATCGCCTTCAACCAGGTGGCGAAACATCGCGTAGTGGCTCATCAAATGGCTGCCGAGGTTCATCGACAGGAACCCGGCGAGTTGGAGGAATCCCGGATACACTCGCCGTCCCGCGCCGGGGTAGTAGCTCGGCACGGTGGCGATGACGTTGTTCGCGAACCACGCGTGCGGCCGGTCGGTCGCGAGCGTGTTGACCGCGGTCGGCGCCTGGCGCGTGTCGATCGGCCCGCCCATCATGGTCAGCGTGCGCGGCGTTGCGGGGTGGCCCTGCGCGTTCATCAGCGCAACCGCGGCAAAGCTCGGCACCGACGGCTGGCACACCGCCAGCATATGCGCACCGGGGCCGATCGCCTCCAGGAAATCGACCAGATAGTCGATATAGTCGTCGAGGTCGAAGCTCCCTGCGCTCATCGGCACGAGCTTCGCGTCGGCCCAGTCGGTGATGTACACCTCGTGCCCCGGCAACATGCGCTCCACCGTGCCGCGCAGCAGCGTCGCATAGTGCCCGGACATCGGCGCCACGATCAGCAGCCGCGGTTGTCCCTCTGGCGCGCCATCGCGAACGAAGTGCTTGAGGTTGCCGAACGGGCGTTCGACCACGTCGACCTCCCGCACCGCGACACGGCGGTCGCCGATCATCGTGTGATCGAGGCCAAACGCGGGTTTGCCCCGTGGCTCGGCTGCGTGCGCGAACACCTCCAACGCCGAGGACAAGGTCGGACCCATGCCGAGATAGGCCGGGTGATGCTCGAAAGCCTCGATGGCTTTTGCCGACCAGCCGGCCCACTGCGCGGCCCCTGCGAGCATGGCGCGCTGCCAGTCGAATGCGTGGTAAAGCAAGATCGCGCGTCCTTCGCGGCTGTTCGGAGCAATTAGCTCAAAGCGGTAGAACGCGCTGCCACGCTCTTTGCTGCACTGCAAGATCGCGGCGGCGACCCCACCCGCGTCAAAAACGGACGGTGTGAACGAACGCGCGGCTCTGCTAGGGCGCGCATCGCTATGGCCGAAGCCCCCTCCCCCGCCGCCCCCGCCAGCCACACCCCCGCGGATGCGAAGCCGCCCAAGCCGCGCATCGGCGCGCTTCGCATGGTGTGGGATTCGACGCGGCGCTATCCGGCGCAGATTGCCGTCGCGCTCGTCGCGCTGACCGTCGCCGCGCTGGCCACCTTGCTCATCCCCGCAGGGCTCAAGCGGATCATCGACCAGGGTTTCGTCGCCGGCGGCGGGCAGAACATCGACGTCTATTTCTACGAACTGTTCGGCGTCGTCGCGCTGCTGGGTATCGCGACCGCGCTGCGCTTCTACTTCGTTAGCTGGCTGGGGGAGCGGACCGTCGCCGACATCCGCCGCCGCGTGCAGCGCAACCTGCTGCGCCAACCGCCAGCCTTTTTCGAGGAGAACCGCCCTTCGGAAATCGCCAGCCGCATGACCAGCGACACGGCGGTGATCGAGCAGGTGGTCGGCACCACCATCTCCGTCGCGCTGCGCAACGTCGTGATGGGGATCGGCGGCACGCTCTACCTTTTCTCGCTCGCTCCAAAGCTCACCGCGATCATGCTGGTGACCATTCCAATCATCATCCTGCCGATCGTTGTTCTCGGCCGCCGCCTCGCCAAGATCGCCCGAGCAAGCCAGGACCGCGTCGCCGACGTCGGCGCGATGACCACCGAAGTGCTGGGCGCCATGAAAATCGTGCAGGGCTTCAATCAGGAAGGGCGCGAGGCGGAGCGCTTTGCCGGCGCGGTGGAGAGCACTTTTGCGACGGCACGGCGACGCATCGCCCTGCGCGCGGTGATGACCGCGCTGGTCATCACGCTGCTGTTCGGCTCGATCGTTGCGCTGCTGTGGTATGGCGCGAGCGAGGTCGCGGCGGGACGTATCTCCGGCGGCACCATCATGGCTTTTGTCCTTGCGGGCGGCCTCGTCGCGGGCGCGTTCGGCGCGCTGACCGAGGTCTATGGCGACATCATCCGCGGCTCGGCGGCGGCGGGGCGGCTTTCCGAACTGCTCGCCGCGGAGCCCTCGATTACCGTCCCCGCGCAGCCAGCCACGCTGCTCCAGCCTGCGCGCGGGCGGCTGACCTTCGAACATGTCGGCTTCCGCTACCCCACCCGCCCCGACATGTCGGCGCTGACCGACTTTAACCTCGACGTCGCGCCCAACGAGACCGTGGCGGTGGTGGGCCCATCGGGGGCGGGCAAGTCGACGCTGTTCCAGCTCGCCCAGCGCTTCTACGATCCGCAGGAGGGGCGGGTGCTGCTCGACGGGATCGACGTACGCTATGCGGACCCCGCCGACGTGCGCGCGCGGATCGCGGTGGTGCCTCAGGAGACGGTGGTGTTCGCCGCGTCCGCTCGCGACAATCTGCGCTACGGCAATTGGGACGCGGACGACGCGGCGATCTGGGCCGCCGCCCGCGCCGCCAATGCGGAGGAGTTCCTGCGCGCGCTGCCCGACGGGCTCGACACTTTTCTGGGCGAAGCGGGCACGCGGCTGTCGGGCGGGCAGCGCCAGCGCATCGCCATCGCGCGCGCGCTGCTGCGCGATGCGCCGCTGCTGCTGCTCGACGAAGCGACCAGTGCACTCGACGCCGAAAGCGAGCGACTGGTGCAGGACGCGCTCGAAGGATTGATGCACCAGCGCACCACCGTCGTCATCGCGCACCGGCTCGCCACCGTGCGTGCGGCCGACCGCATCGTCGTGATGGACGAGGGACGGATCGTGGAGATGGGTCGCCACGACGAGCTGGTGGCGCGGGGCGGGCTCTACGCCCGGCTCGCCAGCCTCCAGTTCGACGCGCTGCCGGCCTAGAATTCGATCGCCAGCGTCACGGCGGGGCCGGATGCGGGGGCGGCGTTGCCGCTCACCCGCTCGCGCCAGTCGAGACGGAGACGGTTGCGCCCGACCGGCGCGCTGAGGCTGAGCCCGACATCGACGCGGCGCACGTCGCGCTGCGCTGCGGCCCAGGCGGCGGGACCAATCGTCACGTGTCCCATCCGCAGCCGCGCCGCCGCCATGCTTTCAGCGAACAGCTCAGGGTCGCGCAGCGGTGCTCCAACTCCGATGCGCGCGCCGATGGTGGCGTAGCTCTCCACATGGAGCGGTCCAGCACGGCCCTCCCTCCCCGCCGAGAGGAGCGCGAGGGTGGCGTCACGCGCGCCATCGCCCAGCCCTTGCCGACGCCAGAGCGCAGCACGTAGCGGCGTGGTTCCGATCCGGGCGACGACGCCCAACGCCGCCTCGCCACCGAGCCGGTCCGCGGTGACGCGGGCCACGGCTTCGACACCTGGAGCGAGCCGATACGCTGCCTCCACGCTCGTCTGGCTACCGCCCAACGCCGGCGCGAAAGTCGACGCGGCCCCGCCGCCCCGCACGAACAAAGCAGCGCTGCCCCGCCAGCGGTCCGGCGGAACTCCGCTTGGCCGCGCGACACTAGGGGGTCCGGAAGGCTCCAACGTCTGCGCGGTTTCGTGCCGGCTCGGCGAAGGCAGGGGCGCCAAGATAACCGCGCTGGCGACCTCGATCGGCGAAGGTCGATGCGAGAGCCGCGCGCTCAGCACAGGTGTCGAGCGGTCAAGTGTAACGACGCCGCCTCTCGGCTCGCGGTCGACCTTGTCGACCAGCAACCTTTCGCTAATCCCACCAGTCGGTTGCCCCACCTCAACCGAACTCGCAGCCAGCGAGAGCCGCTGCGGTGGCGCACTTGCAACGCTGCCGGCGACGGCGATGGTCGCTTGTTCCTCGCTGCTCCACCACAGCGCCGCGCTTCGCGCCAGCACCCACAGCAGCAGCACGGCGACCACCGTGCGCAGCGGCCCCGACGGTGGGGGCGGCTGGCTCACTCGGCGGCCTCGAGGGTGGGCTGCGGGTGGTCTGTCTTGTCCCAGTGAAGCGGCGCGCCGGCGCGGCCTCGACGATAGCCGAGGAACGCGCGGGCCGCGACGCAGATCAGGATGACATTCGCGCCGATCGTCCGTGGGAGGGCGGCGATCCCGACCCGCCAACCGTAGATCCGTGCGGTAAAGCCGACCCGCAGCACCAGCCGCCAGACGAGCATTGCGCCGGTTGCAAGCACCGCCCACTCGAGCGCCGATGACACCTGCGCCGCCTGCTTCGCTTCAATCGCCGTGCCAATCGCCCACAGCGCAACGGCCGTGTAGCTGAGGAACAGCGCGAGCGCGGCCAGCAGCGCTCGACGATCGCGCCACAGCATCCAGCGCCACAGCCAGCGCCGCAAAAACGACGAATCGCTCGGCACCGGCCAGCCGAGCCGATCCCAGCCGTCGAGCGATACACCCCGAACCCAACGCGTCTTCTGCCTCAGCGCGGCACCGAGTTGCGTGGGAAACGGAGCGTGCACCGCGATCCGCCGCCCGCTCGCATCGCGCGCATCGACCATCGCCCCCGCCAGCCCCTTCGCCGAGAGGCGAACGCCGGCTTCATAATCTTCGGTCAGCGATCCCGGCTCGAACGGTGCGCCCGCGCGCAGTTCGGACAGCGCCGCGATCGCCTCCACCCGAAAGGCACAGCCTGCGCCCGCGGTCGGCAAGGCGACGCCGAGCGCGGCGCGCAGCGGCAGTTCCTTGGCATGCGCTTCCGCGAACTCGTCCGCGTAATGATTGGCGACCCACGAAGGCAGCAGGTCGGGAACCACCGGCAGCTGCGCATAATGGGCCTGTGCGAGCGCGGCGCGCACCGCCATCAACTCCTCCGCCTGCACGCGATCCTCCGCGTCGTGGATAAGCAAGGCGTCCGGCGCGAACCCATCCAGGCCGCGCTCCACATGCGCCCAGATGCTGCCGAGGTTGTCGCCTTTTGTGGTCGGGCCAGCGCGCGGATTGACAGCCACGGAAATGCGAGCGTCCGCACCTTCGGCGCGTCGAGCGGCGGCGAGGGTCGAGGGGTCGTTGGCGTAGACGCCGATCACGATGCGGACGTCATCGTCGCCCGACCAGGAGCGCGCCATCGCGGCCGCCGTCGCGAAAATCAGTTCGTCTTCTCGCCATGCGGGAAGCGCGACGACAATGCGCGAAACGTTCGTTTGCGGTGCCCGACGGTTCCGTTTCGGACCCCGGCCGCGCCACAGCCAGAGAAGGTCGACGGCGAGGTCGTCAACGCCTCCGATCAGGAACAGCGTCGTCGCAAGCAACGCAAATTCGCGCGCGATGCCGAGCGCAGCCGCGCCGAGCGTCCCCCAATCCATCGCGCGCCGCCCCCTTCACGCCCGCCCGTCCCCGGCAGGGTCGTTGAAGCATGCTCCATTCCGGCGCAACCGCGAAGGCGCTGATCATTGTGAGTCGTTGGTGGCGGGATGCGCAACGCTTAGAGGCAGCCCGGGCGCAGCCTGACGGCTGAACGGCAGTCGACGGCGGCAACGACTAGCCGCAAAGAAAAACGGCGCCCCATTTCCGGGACGCCGCCTTAGAAACCCGAATCGGCGGGCGCGATTAGCGGACGCCGTCGCGCTCCAGCCGCTTGCGCTCCATCTTGCGGGCGCGACGGACGGCAGCCGCACGTTCGCGCGCGCGCTTTTCGCTCGGCTTCTCGTAGTGACGACGCAGCTTCATTTCACGATACACGCCTTCGCGTTGGAGCTTCTTCTTGAGAGCCCGGAGCGCCTGGTCGACGTTATTTTCGCGAACCACAATCTGCATAAAACCGCCACACACCTTTCGAGACCAAGATCGCCCGCGCTCCACGCGCAGGCAAATCGGAGCCACAACCCAAACGCCACGCGCGATCGACACAACCGACAACGCGTCACGAATCGCTCCGTGCCGTGCCCCGCCTCTAGGGAGGGCGACGCTGGTTCGCAAGCATTTCTCCGCCTTGGCGTTGCAGATTTGCAACGAAATTCGCGGAAATTCGATTGCCCGATACGTCGCGCAGTGAGTTGTTACCGTGGAAACCAGATTGGGAGACGATCACGGCTACGGTGAGGAATGCGATTGCGGGCGCGGCACTCGCTTGGGCGCTGATCGCGGCTCCGGCGGCCGCACAGACGGTCGATCCCGCCGCGGAAACCTCGGGCGCATCGCAGGAGCAAGGCGACGACAATGCGGGGCAGGCGCCGGCCGCGGAAGATATCATCGTCACCGGTTCGCGTATCCCGCGGAGTGCGACGGATACGATCGCCCCGGTCCAGATCCTCTCATCACGCGACCTTGATCGCCGCGCCTTCTCGACGCTGGGCGACGCGCTCAACGAACAGCCGCAGTTCGGTGTGCCGGGCAGCTCCCCCGTCGGCGGCGGGCAGTCGGACCTCGGTCCGGGCCAGAGCTTCGTCAACTTCCTCGGGCTCGGCTCGCAGCGGACGCTGGTGCTGGTCAACGGACGGCGGTTCGTGTCGTCGAACACCTCGTCCATCTTCGGCCCGACCGGCTCGGGTGGCACGCAGGTCGACCTCAACGTCATCCCGACCAAGCTCATCGACCGGGTCGAGACGGTCGCCGCGATTGGCGCACCAATCTATGGCTCCGACGCGATCGCGGGCACGATCAATGTCCGCCTGAAGCGCAATTTTGAAGGGATTTCGCTCGACGGTACTGCTGGCATTTCCGAAGAGGGCGACGCGGGCAATTACCGCGTACGCGCGCTGACGAACTTCGCGACCAATCCGTTCTGTGCACTCGTCACTCGCGATGCGCAGCGTCAGATCAGCAGCGTCACGACGAGCTATTTCAACTCGACCGTGCTGCGCTATCGCGGGATCATCGGCAACCTCGACTATCGCATCGACACGCCGTTCCTGGGCGCAGGCACGCGCGTAGGGATCAACGTCAGCTATCAGCACCTGTTGGAGCTGAGCAATCTGACCGGTGGTGCAGCCGCGCCGCGCATCGTCGCCACCAGCCTAGGCTATTCGCGCGATCGAGCGGTGGCGACCGTGTCCTACGACGGTGGTCCGCTCGCCCTCCAGGCGCAGTTCAACTATATCGGGCCGGCCAACCTGGACCCCAACGCGGCTGCGAACTTCTACTCGATCCCACGCGTGGGGAGCGTTGTGTTCACCAACCTGTCGGCAAGCCTGACCGTTGACCGCAGGTTCACCTTCCGCGCCAACGTCGACAACCTGTTCGACGTCAACCCGCCCTATCCGGCGCTGCTCGCCGGTGGCGGATTGCAGCCTTACTTCTCGGGCGTGTTGGGTCGTTACTATCGTATCGGCGTCGAGGTCGGCTTCTAAGCGGAGCCCGTGACGGGGGCGGGCGTCAACGCGACGCTCGCTCCCGCACCGCCATCAGCGCCAAAGCGGCGCGAGCGGCGTCGCCACCTTTATCAAGCTGAGCGGGGTCCGCTCGCCGGATCGCCTGCGCCTCATTCTCGGTAGTGAGGATCCCGTTGCCGACCGCGAGGCCGTCGAGGGTCAGCGCCATCACCCCCCGCGCGCTCTCCCCCGCGACAATCTCGAAATGATAGGTTTCGCCGCGGACGACGACGCCGAGCGCGACGTAAGCGTCATAATCGCCGCCCTCGCTCATCAAGGCGATTGCGCCCGGGATTTCGAGCGCGCCAGGCACCGTCAGCACCTCAGCCGAGTGCCCGGCCGCCTCGATCGCCGCGCGCGCACCGCTCAGCAGCATGTCGTTGAGGTGCGCGTAGTAGCGCGCTTCGACAATTAGAACCTTTGCCATTGTCCCGCTCCTTATGCGGTTTCGCCGGGGATCGGGCGTTCGCCCACAATCTCCAGCCCATAGCCTTCGAGCGCGACGAGGTTGGTGTGCGTCGGCGTCAGGAGCTCCATTCGGTGGACGCCCAGGTCGGCGAGGATCTGTGCGCCGATGCCATAGCTCCTGAGGTCCATGTGCGCGGGCGGGGCCGTGCCGTCGCGTGTCGCGGGCACTGGCGATGGCGGAGGTGCGGCGCCAGGGTCGCTCGCAGGCATCAGCAGCACGATGAGCCCGCTCCCCGCCTCTCCCACCGCTTCCATCGCGCGCTGGAGGCGGCGCTTGCGCGGACCGGGTGCCCCCAGCAGATCGTGCGCCACGGACAGCGCGTGCATGCGCACCAGCGTCACGCCTTCGGGGTCGATTGCGCCCTTTTGCAGGACGAGGTGCGTCGCTCCGTCGATGCGGTTGCGGTAGCGCTTCAGCCGCCAGTCGCCACCGTAATCGCTGTCGAACGCCTCATCCGCGACGCACTCCACCAGACTGTCGTTGCGATGACGATAGGCGATGAGGTCGGCGATGGTGCCGATCTTCATCCCATGCCGCCGCGCGAAGGGGATTAGGTCGTCGAGCCGAGCCATCGACCCGTCTTCGTTCATGATCTCGCAGATCACGCCGGAAGGATTGAGCCCGGCGAGCCGACTGATATCGACCGCCGCTTCGGTGTGCCCCGCGCGCACCAGCACACCGCCATCGCGCGCGGTGAGCGGGAAGACGTGGCCCGGCGTCACGATGTCGTCGCGCTGCCGCGACGCGTCGATCGCCACGGAGATGGTGCGCGCCCGGTCGGCGGCGCTGATCCCCGTCGTTACCCCCTCGCGCGCCTCGATCGAGACGGTGAAGGCGGTTTCATACTGAGTGCCGTTGGACCGGCTCATCGCCTCCAGGCCGAGCGCTTCGCAGCGGGTGCGCGTCAGCGCGAGGCACACCAGCCCGCGACCATAGGTCGCCATGAAGTTGATGGCGGAAGGGGTCGCCATCTGCGCGGGAATGACGAGATCGCCTTCATTTTCACGGTCTTCGTCATCGACCAGAATGAACATGCGCCCGTTGCGCGCTTCGTCGATGATGTCCTCGGCGCTAGCCATCGGAGAGGCCTCGCTGCCGTAGGTAAGCCAGTCCTCGAGTTTACGCAGCGTGTCGGCGGTCGGGTTCCAACCCGGCGAGCCCAGCTCTCGTAGGCTGTTCGCGTGGAGCCCAGCAGCGCGGGCAAGCCCCGATTTGCTCACGCCGCCCTCGGCGACGATCGACTCGATGCGGGCGATGATGTCAGTAGCCATAGGGCTGCGCATATCACACTATAATGTGAGACACCAAAAAAGATTCACATTCGTGCCGTGCGACTTGTCACCGATTGCTCGCTGCTCGCCGCGCCCCCATATCGGTGCGCGATGGCCATCCAAATCCGCACCAGTCTCGCCGAGCCCGAAACCGGCGATGATTTCCAGCCGCACCGCCCCGCGCGGCCGCCCAAGAACGAGGGCGGCAAGCGGTTCGTGCTACACAGCGAATATGACGCTGCCGGCGACCAGCCGACGGCCATCGCCGAACTTGTCGCCGCGGCACAGGAGGGCGAGCGCGACCAGGTGCTGCTAGGCGTCACCGGCTCCGGCAAAACCTTCACCATGGCCAAGGTGATCGAGGCGTTGCAGCGTCCCGCGCTGGTGCTCGCGCCCAACAAGATCCTCGCCGCGCAGCTTTACGGCGAGTTCAAGAGCTTCTTCCCCGAAAACGCGGTCGAATATTTCGTCAGCTACTACGATTATTATCAGCCCGAGGCGTACGTCCCGCGGACCGACACCTATATCGAAAAGGAGTCGTCGACCAACGAGGCTATCGACCGCATGCGCCATTCGGCGACGCGATCGCTGCTCGAGCGCGACGACGTGCTGATCGTCGCGTCGGTCAGCTGCCTTTACGGTATCGGCTCGGTCGAAACCTATTCGGCGATGATCTTCGACCTCAAGAAGGGGACGAGCGTCGACCGGCAGGAGATCATCCGCAAGCTGGTGGCGCTGCAATATAAGCGCAACGACGCCGGCTTCTCGCGCGGTAACTTCCGTGTGCGCGGCGACAGCCTCGAAATTTTCCCCTCGCACTATGAAGACAGCGCCTGGCGCGTCACCTTCTTCGGCGACGAGATCGAGGGGATCGACGAGTTCGACCCGCTTACGGGCAAGAAATCGGCGAGCCTCAACCACGTCCGCGTCTACGCCAATTCGCACTACGTAACGCCCGGGCCGACGCTCAAGCAGGCGAGCGAGGCGATCAAGCATGAGCTGGAGGAGCGGCTGAAGGAGCTGACCGCGGAAGGGCGCCTCCTCGAAGCGCAGCGGCTCGAGCAGCGCACCAACTTCGACCTAGAGATGATTGCCGCCACGGGGAGCTGCGCGGGGATCGAAAACTACAGCCGCTTCCTCACCGGCCGTCTCCCCGGTGAGCCGCCGCCGACGCTGTTCGAATATCTTCCCGAAAACGCGCTGCTGTTCGTCGACGAAAGCCACCAGACGGTGCCCCAGATCGGCGCGATGGCGCGCGGCGACCACCGGCGAAAGATCACGCTCGCCGAATATGGCTTTCGCCTGCCGAGCTGCATCGACAACCGCCCGCTGCGCTTCAACGAATGGGACGCGATGCGCCCGCAGACGACGTTTGTCTCGGCGACGCCCGGTCCGTGGGAGATGGAGCGCACCGCTGGGGTGTTCTCGGAACAGGTCATCCGCCCCACCGGCCTCATCGACCCCCCGGTCGAAATCCGCCCGATCGAGGAACAGGTCGACGACCTCATCGCCGAAGCCAAGGCGACCGCCGCCAAGGGCTATCGCACGCTCGTCACCACGCTCACCAAGCGCATGGCGGAGGACCTCACCGAATACCTGCACGAGGCGGGGCTCAAGGTCCGCTACATGCACAGCGACGTCGAGACGCTCGAGCGCATCGAGCTGATCCGCGACCTGCGGCTTGGCGTCTATGACGTGCTCGTCGGCATCAACCTGCTGCGTGAGGGGCTCGACATTCCGGAGTGCGGGCTGGTCGCGATCCTCGATGCGGACAAGGAAGGGTTCCTGCGCAGCGAAACCTCGCTCATCCAGACCATCGGCCGCGCCGCGCGGAATGCGGAGGGCAAGGTGATCCTTTACGCCGATCGCATCACCGGCTCGATGGAGCGGGCGATGGCGGAAACCGAACGCCGCCGCGAAAAGCAGCGCGAGTATAATGCCGAGCACGGCATCACCCCGACGACGGTGGTGCGCGCGGTCGCCGACATCGTCGCTCACGTCCGGCCCGAGGAGGTCGCCCCCGCCCTCCCCGCCCCGGCGCACGGCGGCGCGGGGCACAACTTGCGCGCCTACATCCAGGATCTCGAAGCGCAGATGCGCAAGGCCGCCGGCGACCTCGAGTTCGAGACCGCGGCGCGGCTACGCGACGAAATCCGCAAGCTCGAGAACGACGAGCTAGGCCTCCCGTCGTCGGAGCATGTCGCCCCGACCATCGGCCGCAGCAATGAAGGCAAGCCCGGGACGCGCAAGGACCGTTACCGCACCAAGCGCAAGAGCTGGGGGCGGTCGAGTTAGAGAGGCGTAGTCGATCCTACAGCAACGTCGCGCCGGACTCGATCCGGGGCTGAGCCCTTCTTCGCGGCGTACGGATGGAAGCCTGGCGCCGGATCAAGGCCGGGGCGACGAGATGTGCGCTGGCCCCTCCCTCACGCCCTATGCTTGCCGCGCCACCGCCCGCCGGGCATAGCGGCGCAATGCGTGCTTCCCTCCTCCCTGCGAGCGGCCTTGCGCTCGCGCTCACCGCCTGCGCTTCACCCCGTGCGCCCGCTCCCTCCCCGGTACCGCCACCAGTCCAGCGCCCTGCCCCACCGGCAGGGCCCGTCGTCACCGGGGAGCGCGCGCCGGCGAGCTGGGACGTCGCGGACCTATCTCCGGGCGAATGGCGGCTGCGCGAGGATGCGGGTGCTGGGTCCGCGCAGTTCGGTGTTCCCGGACAGCGTGCAGAGGCCGCCCTGTCGTGCAGCCGGGGGCAGCTGACGCTGGTTCGCCTCGCACCCAACCTCAGTGTCGGCGCGCGGCACCATCTGCGCGTGCGGACGAGCTACGGCGAACATCACCTCCCCGCCACGCACGACACCGCCGGCACACCGACGCTATCCGCGACGGTGGGTGCACGTTCGCCCATGTGGGACGAGGTAAGCTACAGCCGGGGGCGGTTCGTGGTCGAAGGGTCGGGCGTTGCGCCGCTGATCATCCCCGTGCGCAGCGAGTTGATCCACCTGCTCGAACGCTGCCGCACCTAATCTGCCCGCTTAGATAATGCTGAGCGGGCTGCCGCGCCTTCAGTCGTCGATCGGCTGAGCGTCTAGGATCGCTTCGATCGCCTGCGTGACCGCGTCGATGTCGGCCATTCCGTCCACCCGCCGCACCAGCCCGCGGGCATCATAGACCGGGAGAATTGGGGCGGTCTTCGCGCGATACTCGGCGAGGCGGGTGCGCACCGTCTCGGCATTGTCGTCCGGACGACGCTTGAACTCAGTGCTTCCGCAATGATCGCAGACGCCCTCGACCTTGGGACGTTCGAACAGGTCGTGGTAGGGCGCACCGCATCGGGCGCACGAGAAACGACCGCTGATGCGCTGGACCAGCGCATCTTCGTCAACTTCCAGCTCGATCACATGGTCGAGCGTGCGCCCACGCTCACTCAGCAACGTGTCAAGCACCGCCGCCTGCGCCTCGGTGCGGGGGTAGCCGTCAAACGCGACGGGGGTGTCGTGCCCCAGCGCATCCAGCTGCTCACCGATCAGCCCCGAAACGATCTCATCGGAGACGAGCGCACCCGCCTCCATCACCGCCTTGGCTTGCAGCCCGATCGGCGTGCCCGCCTTGACCGCGGCACGCAGCATGTCGCCGGTCGACAGCTGGACCATGCCGTAGCGGTCCTTGAGCCGCGCTGCCTGCGTGCCCTTGCCCGCGCCGGGCGGGCCCAGCAGGATGATATCGAGCGCCATGGTTGCAGCGAAACCCCTCAAACCCCCAGCAAGCCTAGCGTTGTGCCTCGCCCGCAGGGTTAGCGCAACCGCCCCTTGAGCTTGGCCTTCTTGATGAGGTCGGCATATTGATGCGCCAGCAGGTGGCTCTGAATCTGCGCGACCGTGTCGATCGTGACGTTGACCAGGATCAGGAGGCTCGTGCCGCCCAGCGCGAGGCCGACCCCGGTAGCGGACGTGACCCACTCGGGGATGAGGCAGATCACGGCGAGGTAGATCGCGCCAACCACCGTGATGCGCGTCAGCACATAGTCGAGATAGTTGCTCGTCGCCTGACCCGGACGATAGCCCGGGATGAACCCGCCCTGCCGCTTGAGGTTGTCCGCGGTCTCCTCAGGGTTGAACACCACCGCCACGTAGAAGAAGGCGAAGAAGATGATCCCGGCGGCGTAAAGCGCCATGTAGAGTGGCTGACCGTGCGCAAACAGCTGGTTGAGCTTCAGCAGCGCCGAGCCCCACAGCGTATCTTCGTTGACGCGCTGGCCGAGGAACTGGGTGATCGTCAGCGGCAGCAGCAGCAGCGAGCTTGCGAAGATCGGCGGGATCACGCCAGCGGTGTTGACCTTGAGCGGCAGGTGGCTGCGCTCCTGCTGCGCGCGACCCTGTGCGGTCATGCGCTTGGGATATTGCACCAGCACCCGGCGCTGCGCGCGCTCCATGAAGCTGATGGCCCAGATCACGGCGAACGCGCCGATCAACAGCGCTGCGATCAGCAGCGGGCCCTTGTCGCCGGTGCGTCCCTGCTCGAACAGCTGCGCGATCGTTCGCGGCATGCTGGCAACGATGCCCGCCATGATGATCAGTGACACGCCATTGCCGATCCCGCGCTGCGTGATCTGCTCACCTAGCCACATCAGGAACATGGTGCCGCCGATGAGGGTGATTACCGCACTCACCTTGAACATGAGCCCCGGCACGACGACCGCCGCGATACCCTGGCTGGCGCCCAGCGTCTCGAGCCCGGAGGCGATAAACCAGCCTTGCACCGCGGTCAGGGCGACGGTGCCGTAGCGGGTGTATTGGTTGAGCTTCTTGCGCCCGCTCTCGCCCTCTTTCTTGAGTGCCGCCAGCGCGGGCGACAGCGCCGCCGCGAGCTGTACCACGATCGAGGCCGTGATGTACGGCATCACACCGAGCGCGATGATGCTCATGCGCTCGAGGCTGCCGCCCGAGAAGGTATTGAACAGGTCAAGGATGCCGCCCGACGCCGCCTGGCTGTAGAGCTGGTTCATCGCGATCGGGTCGACCCCGGGGATCGGCACGAACGACAGGAAGCGGAACACCACCAGCGCCCCGAGCGTGAACCACAGCCGCTTCTTGAGCTCGGTCGCCTGCCCGAATTTGCTGAGATCGAGGCTCATCGCCATCTGGTCAGCGCGGGTCGCCATGTCGCTTCACTCGACTGATAGGAGGGCCGCGAACATCGCGGCGCCGGTTGAGAGCCCATCTGCGAGTGCGCCAACGCAAACGCAAGTGTGGGCCAGATGGCACAGCTTTTCTGCGCCGAAGCAACAACGGGGCGCCCGTCGCCGGGCACCCCGTCAGAAAGTCAGGCTTCGTTGGCCTCTTCGACCTTGTCCGCCTTCGGGGCGAGCAGGGTCACCGATCCGCCAGCCTTTTCGACGGCCTCGATTGCGCCCTTCGACGCGCCGGCCACCGAGAACGCGAGCTTCGTGGTGAGCTCGCCCTTGCCAAGCAGACGAACCCCGTCCTTGCCGCCACGAGCGACGCCCGCCGCCTGCAGCGCGGCCTGGTCGATCGTCGCGCCGGCCTCCAGCTTGCCGGCATCCACCAGCTTCTGGATCATGCCGAGGTTCACGATTGCGTAGTCCTTGGCGAAGATGTTGTTGAAGCCACGCTTCGGCAGTCGCATGTGCAGCGGCATCTGACCGCCTTCAAAGCCATAGACGCTGACGCCCGAGCGCGCCTTTGCACCCTTCTGGCCGCGGCCTGCGGTCTTGCCCTTGCCCGAGCCGATGCCACGGCCGACGCGCATGCGTCCCTTGCGTGCACCAGGATTGTCGCGGAGATCGTTGAGTTTCATTGTCTGCACTCGCTTTCGCTATGTTCGCGCTGAAAAAGTGACGCCCGCCACTGGGGCGGGCGTCGGGTTCGGTCAAGCCGTCAGGCTTACTCCTCGACCACTTCCACCATGTGCCGCACGGCGTGAACCATGCCGCGGGTGGAGGGGGTGTCCTCAAGCTCGACGACGCGATGCATCTTGCCGAGGCCGAGGCCGGTGAGGATCTTGCGCTGGTCCTTGGGGCGACGGATCGGCGAACCGATCTGACGGACCTTCATCATCTTCTTGTCGGCCATCGCCCGATTACTCCGTCAGCGCAGCCGCGTCCGCCTCGGCGGTCAGCGAACCGCCACGGCCCAGAAGATCGGCGATCTTCTTGCCGCGACGCTGCGCCACCGACTTGGGGCTGGTCTGCGTGGTGAGCGCGGCAAAGGTCGCGCGGATCATGTTGTAGGGATTGGAGGTGCCGTTCGACTTGGTCACCACGTCGGCAACACCGAGCGCTTCGAACACCGCACGCATCGGACCACCGGCAATGATGCCGGTCCCCTGCGGCGCCGAACGCACGTTGACGAGACCCGCACCGAAGTGACCGACGCCGTCATGGTGCAGCGTGCGACCATCCTTCAGCGGCACGCGAACCATGGCGCGCTTCGCAGCGGCGGTGCCCTTCGAGATCGCTTCCGGCACTTCGCGGGCCTTGCCGTGACCAAAGCCAACGCGACCCTTGCCGTCACCGACGACAACCAGCGCCGCAAAGCCGAAGCGCTTGCCGCCCTTCACCGTCTTCGAGACGCGGTTGATGTGAACGAGCTTTTCGATCAGCTCCTCGCCGCCCTCTTCGCCGCCGCCGCGACGATCATCGCGCCGACCACGGTTGCCGTCACGGCCGCCGCGACCGCGGTTGCCATCACGGCCGCCACCGCGACCGCCGCGCGGACCGCGCGACTGATGCTGCTCGGGGGCCAAGCCCTGCGCGTCCTGCGCCGTCACCTCAGGGGTGATGACTTCGTTCTGGGTGGGATCGTCAGCCATCGTCAGAACTCCAGTCCGCCTTCACGCGCGGCATCCGCCAGCGCCTTCACCCGCCCGTGGAAGAGGTAGCCGCCACGGTCGAAGACGACGCGGGTGACGCCGGCTTCCTTCGCGCGCTCGGCAATGCGCTGCCCGACGGCACGTGCCGCATCGCAGGTCGCACCAGCCTGACCGCGCACGTCCTTATCGAGCGTCGAAGCCGAAGCGAGCGTGCGGCCCGCCGCATCGTCGATCAGCTGCGCATAGATGTGCTGGCCCGACCGATAAACCGACAGCCGCTTGCGATCGCCCGCGCGCGAACGGATCGCGGTGCGAACCCGCTGACGCCGCTTGTCGAACGGCGTGCGTTTCATGCCCATGCCCATTACTTCTTCTTCCCTTCCTTGCGGAAGATGAACTCGCCGCGGTACTTGATGCCCTTGCCCTTATACGGCTCGGGCTTCCGCCAGCGGCGTATTTCCGCTGCGACCTGGCCGACCTTCTGCTTGTCGATGCCGGTGATCTCGACCGTGGTGTTGTCGGGGGTCTTGATCTCGATCCCCTCCGGCACCGCATAGTCGACGTCATGGCTGTAGCCGAGCTGCAGCTTGAGCTTCTTGCCCTGCGCCGTCGCACGGTAGCCGACACCCGAGATCTCGAGTACCTTGGTGAAGCCCTCGGTCACGCCGGTGACGAGGTTCTGCACCAGCGTGCGCTGCATCCCCCAGGCCGCGCGGGCGTCCTTGGTGTCGTTCGCCGGCTGCACGCTGATCTGGCCGTCGGCCACATCGTAACGCACATGGTCGCTGAGCGGCATCGAGAGCTGGCCCTTGGCGCCCTTCACCGTCAGCTGGTTGTCGTTGATGGTCGCGGTGACGCCGCCGGGGACGGCGACCGGACGCTTGCCGATGCGGCTCATCAGAACACCTCCGCCAGCACTTCGCCGCCGACGTTGCTCTCGCGCGCTTCCGCATCCGAAAGCACGCCGCGCGGCGTCGAGACGATGGTGATGCCGAGGCCCGACTTCACCCGCGGCAGCTCCTTGCTGCCCGAATAGATGCGGCGGCCCGGCTTCGACACGCGCGCCACGTGGCGGATCGCCGGCTCGCCTTCGAAATATTTGAGCTCGATGCGCAGCCCCTTGTGCTGCTCCATGCGGCCCAGCAGGACTTCGGTGTATCCGCGGATGTAGCCTTCGCGCTGAAGCACATCGAGCACACGCGCGCGCAGCTTAGACGCCGGCGTGATCACGCTGTCCATCTTGGCGCGCTGGCCGTTGCGGATGCGGGTGAGCATATCGCCCAGGGGATCGGTCATTGCCATCGGATGATCCTTACCAGCTCGACTTCACGACGCCCGGGATCAGGCCCTTGTTGGCCAGATCGCGAAGCTGCACGCGGCACAGCTGGAACTTGCGGTAATAGGCGCGCGGGCGCCCGGTCAGCGCGCAGCGGTTGCGCACGCGGGTCGGGTTACCGTTGCGCGGAATTTCCGCCATCTTGAGCCGGGCGATCAGCCGCTCGGTCTCGTCGAGGCTCTGGTCGTTCGCCGTCGCCTTCAGCCGCGCGTAGCGACCGGCGTACTTGACGACCATCGCCTTGCGCTTCTCGTTCTTGTTGATCGAACTCAGTTTCGCCATGACTTAAGTTCTAGCCTTTCACATCGAAGGAAGGGTTCAGGCCGCCTGCGCGACCGTCTCGTCCTTCGGGAAGGGGAAGTTGAACAGGCGCAGCAGCTCGCGCGCCTCTTCGTCGGTGCTCGCGCTGGTGGCGATGATGATGTCCATCCCGCGCACCTTCTCGATCTTGTCGTAGCTGATTTCCGGGAAGATCAGCTGCTCCTTCAGACCCATCGCATAATTGCCGCGCCCGTCGAAGCTCTTCGGGTTCAATCCACGGAAGTCGCGGATGCGGGGCATGGCGATGGTCACCAGGCGGTCGAGGAACTCGTACATGCGCTCGCGACGCAGCGTCACCTTGACGCCGATCGGCATGCCTTCGCGCAGCTTGAAGCTCGCGATCGATTTCTTTGCCCTGGTGATGACGGGCTTCTGACCAGCGATCAGCTCGAGTTCCGCCGCGGCGGTCTCGACCTTCTTCTTGTCCTGGACAGCCTCACCGACGCCCATGTTGATGACGATCTTTTCGAGCTTCGGCACCGCAAAGCGGTTGGTGTAGCCGAAACGCTCGGTCATCGCCTGCGCGATGCGATCGTCATAGTCGCGCTTGAGGCGCGGGATGTAGCGATCAGCCATTGATCAGCTCCCCGGACTTCACCGCGACGCGCACTTTCTTGCCGTCACGGGTTTCGAAACGAACGCGGGTGGCCGCGCCCGACTTGGGATCGGCGACCGCAACCTTGCACAGCGCCATCGGCGCCTCGCGGCGCTCGAGGCCACCCTGCGGGTTGGTCTGCGACGGCTTCACATGACGCGTGATCATGTTGACGCCTTCGACGACGACCTTGCCGTCCTTCGGGTGAACGCTGGCGACGGTGCCAGTCTTGCCCTTGTCCTTACCGGACAGGACGACGACGCTGTCACCCTTCTTGATCTTCGCGGCCATGGTCAGAGCACCTCCGGCGCCAGGCTGATGATCTTCATCGCACCGCGGTTGCGCAGTTCGCGCACCACCGGGCCAAAGATACGCGTGCCGATCGGCTCCTGGTTCTTGTTGATCAGAACCGCGGCGTTGCCGTCGAAGCGGATCACGCTGCCATCGGCGCGGCGAATGTCCTTCGCTGTGCGCACGATGATTGCGCGGTGAACGTCGCCCTTCTTGACGCGACCGCGCGGGGCCGCATCCTTGATCGATACGACGATCACGTCGCCGACGCCCGCAAAGCGACGCTTCGACCCGCCCAGCACCTTGATGCACTGGACGCGCTTCGCGCCGCTGTTGTCGGCGACGTCGAGGTTGGACTGCATCTGGATCATCGATCCGTATCCTCACGTCTGGCCTACCGAGCGCTTGCCCGGCGGTTCCGGTTACCTAGTTCAGCCCTTAGGCCGCGGCGTCTTCATTGGCCGGAGCGGGAGCGGCTTCCGCCGAACCCTTGGGCCGCGAGTGCGTGTCGACCTCGTCGAGCACACGCCACGTCTTGGTCTTGCTGATCGGGCGCGTCTCTTCGATCCGCACCACCTGACCTTCGGAGAACGCATTGTCCTCGTCGTGCGCGTGGTACTTCTTCGAGAGGCGAATGATCTTGCCGTACAGCGGGTGCTTCACCCGCCGCTCGACCTTGACCACGACCGTCTTGTCGCCCTTGTCGGACACCACGGTGCCCTGCAGAATGCGCTTCGGCATCGCTTACGTCCTCAATTCGCCGGCGCGGCGTCGGCGCGCTTGGCTTCCGCCGAGCGCTGCGTCTGCAGCGTCTTGATCCGCGCGATGGTGCGACGCACCTCGCGCACGCGGGCCGGGCGCTCGAGCTGCCCGGTGGCCGACTGGAAGCGCAGGTTGAACGCCTCGCGCTTCAGATCGCCCAGGCGCTCCGACAGCTGGTCGTCGTTCTGCTGACGCAGGTCTTCGATCGGCTTGGCCATCATTCGCCTCCCAGGTGGCTGGTGTCACCCAGGCGAGCGACGACCTTGGTCTTGATCGGCAGCTTCATCGCCGCACGCTCGAACGCTTCCGCCGCGAGCGAACCGGGCACACCGTCGAGCTCGAACAGGATGCGACCGGGCTTGACGCGCGCCGCCCAATATTCGGGCGCGCCCTTGCCCGAGCCCATGCGGACTTCGGCGGGCTTCGAGCTCACCGGCACGTCCGGGAACACGCGGATCCACAGGCGTCCCTGACGCTTGATGTGACGCGTGATCGCACGACGCGCGGCTTCGATCTGCCGAGCGGTGATGCGTTCCGGCTCCATCGCCTTGAGGCCGTAGGCGCCGAAATTGAGCGCGGTGCCGCCCTTCGCTTCGCCGTGGATGCGGCCCTTGTGCGCCTTGCGGAACTTGGTGCGTTTCGGTTGCAACATGACGGTTTAGTTCCTGCGATCTTCGCGCGCCGGACGGACGCCCGAGGTCTGCGATTCGAGCATCAGCCGATCGGTCGCGAGCGGATCATGGGCAAAAATCTCGCCCTTGAAGATCCACACCTTGATCCCGCACACGCCATAGGCGGTGTGCGCTTCGGCTTCGGCATAGTCGACGTTGGCGCGCAGCGTGTGGAGCGGCACGCGACCTTCGCGGTACCATTCGGTGCGCGCGATTTCCGCGCCGCCGAGACGACCCGCGCTGTTGATGCGGATGCCTTCCGCGCCAAGCCGCATGGCCGACTGCACCGCACGCTTCATCGCCCGGCGGAACGCCACGCGACGCTCGAGCTGATCGGCGATGCCTTGTGCAACGAGGCGAGCGTCGACTTCCGGCTTGCGGATTTCGACGATGTTGAGGCTGACCTCGGCCTGGGTCATCGCACCCAGCGCCTTCTTCAGCTTGTCGATGTCCGCGCCCTTCTTGCCGATGATCACGCCGGGGCGCGCGGCATAGACGTTGATGCGGCACAGCTTCGCCGGACGCTCGATCACCACCTTGGAGATCGCCGCCTGCGGCAGCGTCTTCATGATGTGGCTGCGGATGCGCAGATCCTCGAGCAGCATGCGGCCGTACTCGGCGCCTTCCGCGTACCAGCGGCTGTCCCAGGTGCGGTTGACCTGCAGGCGGAGGCCGACGGGATTGGTCTTGTGACCCATGACGTTACGCCTCTTCGCTCTGTTCGACGACGATGCGGATGCGGCTGAACGGCTTTTCGATCCGCGTCGACTTGCCACGCCCGCGGGCATGGAAGCGCTTCATCGTGATCGACTTGCCGACGCTCGCTTCGCTGACGACCAGCGCGTCCACGTCGAGGTTGTGGTTGTTCTCGGCGTTGGCGATGGCGCTCTGCAGCACCTTCTTCACGTCGACCGCCATCGCGCGCTTGGAGAAGGAAAGCACATTCAGCGCTTCTTCCACCTTCCGGCCACGGATGAGCGCGGCGACGAGGCCGAGCTTCTGCGCCGAGCCGCGGATCTGCGTGCCCACGGCGAGCGCCTGATTGTCGCCAACGCGACGGGGAGCGGCTGCCTTGCCCATTAGCGCTTGCCCTTCTTGTCCGCGGCGTGGCCGGGGAAGAAGCGCGTCGGCGCGAATTCGCCAAGCTTCATGCCGACCATGTCCTCGTTGACCGAGACGGGCACATGCTTGCGACCGTTATAGACGTTGAAGGTCAGCCCCACGAACTGCGGGAGGATTGTGCTGCGGCGCGACCAGGTCTTGATCGGCGCACGATTGCCACCTTCCGAAGCCGCTTCCGCCTTCTTCAGGAGATGCAGGTCCACGAACGGACCTTTCCAGACCGAGCGGGCCATGGCTTACCTCTTCTTCTTCGCGTGACGGCTGCGGATGATGAACTTGTCCGTCGCCTTGTTATGACGCGTGCGCGCGCCCTTGGTCGGCTTGCCCCACGGGGTGACCGGGTGACGGCCGCCCGAGGTCCGGCCTTCACCACCGCCGTGCGGGTGGTCGACCGGGTTCTTGGCAACGCCGCGCGTCAGCGGACGCTTGCCGAGCCAGCGATTGCGGCCCGCCTTGGCGAGGTTCTGGTTGGCGTTGTCGGGGTTCGACACCGCGCCCACCGTACCCATGCAATCGCCGCGCACGTAGCGCTGTTCGCCCGAGCCCAGACGCACGATCACCATGCCGCGATCGCGACCGACGAGCTGCGCATAGGTGCCTGCCGAACGCGCGATCTGCCCGCCCTTGCCCGGCTTCATCTCGATGTTGTGGATGATCGTGCCGACCGGCATCTGCGACAGGAGCATCGCGTTACCGGGCTTCACGTCCACCTTCGCACCCGCGACGACGGTGTCGCCCGCGGCGAGCCGCTGCGGCGCGAGGATGTAGGCGAGCTCGCCATCCTCATACTTCACCAGCGCGATGAAGGCCGACCGATTGGGGTCGTACTCGAGCCGCTCGACGGTCGCCGACATGTCCCACTTGCGCCGCTTGAAGTCGACGTAGCGGTACTTCTGCTTGTGGCCGCCGGCGATCCCGCGCGAGGTGACGTGGCCCATGTTGTTGCGGCCGCCGGTCTTGCGCTTGCCTTCGGTCAGCGCCTTGACGGGCTTCCCTTTCCACAGCGCCGACTTGTCGACGAGGATCAGGCCGCGCCGTGCGGGGCTGGTCGGGTTGTAGTTCTTGAGTGCCATGGTTCCCGTCCGCCTCAGATGCCCGAGGTGACGTCGATCGACTGGCCCTGGGCCAGCGTCACGACCGCCTTCTTCACGTCCGAGCGCGTGTAGGGGCGACCCTTCCAGCGCTTGGTCTTGCCCTTGGCGACCATCGTGTTGACGCCGGTGACCGAGACGTTGAACAGCGCCTCGACCGCCGCCTTGATGGCCGGCTTGGTCGCGTCCTTCGCCACGCGGAACACAACGGCGTTGTGCTCGGACAGCAGCGTCGACTTTTCGGTGATGACCGGGCTCAGCACCACGTCATAGTGACGCGTGTCGACCGCGGCCGTGGTCTTTGCCTTAGCCATTGAACCGCGCCTCCAGGGCCTCGACCGCAGCGCGCGTGAGCACCAGCTGGTCGTGCTTCAGAATGTCGTAAACGTTGGCACCCATCGACGGGAGCATGTTCACCCCGACGAGGTTGGCCGACGCCCGAGCAAAGCTGACGTTGGTCGCATCGCCGTCGATGAAGAGCACACTCTTGGCGCCGTTCTTCTCAAGCTGCGAGACCAGCGACTTGGTCTTGCCCTCGGCAACGTCCAGGCTGTCGACGACGCGAAGACCACCGCCCTGCGCCTTTGCCGACAGCGCCATCTTCAGCCCCAGCGCACGAACCTTCTTGTTGAGATCGTGGCCAAAGGTGCGCGCCCGGGCGCCGTGCGCCTTGCCGCCACCGATGAAGATGGGGGCTGCGCGGTCGCCGTGACGGGCGGTGCCGCCGCCCTTCTGCTTTCCGAACTTCTTGCCAGTGCGCGACACTTCCGACCGCTCGCGAGTGGCGCGCGCCGGGGCGCGACGCTTCTCGAGCTGCCAGGTCACCACGCGGTGGAGGATGTCCGCACGCGGTTCGACCCCGAACACGGCATCGTTGAGCTCGATCTCGCCCGAACCGGTCGAGCCGTCGAGATTATGAATGGGAAGCTTCATGGCGCCTTAGCCCTCGCTCGCTTCATCGGTGGTGGTCACCGCGGCGGTATCTTCCGCCGGCGTGTCGGCCACGACCGGAGCGTCATTCTTCGCCGAGCGTGCAGCAACCGGGTACGGCGCCTCGCCATGGCGAGCGACCTTCACCGCGTCCTTCACGAACAGCCAGCCGCCTTTGTGCCCAGGGACTGAGCCCTTGACGAACAGGAGGCCGCGTTCGGCGTCGGTGCGCACGATCTCAAGGTTCTGCTGGGTGCGATTGCGCGCGCCCATGTGACCGGCCATCTTCTTGTTCTTGAACACCTTGCCCGGATCCTGACGCTGCCCGGTCGAACCATGCGCACGGTGGCTGATGGAGACGCCGTGCGTCGCGCGCATGCCGCCGAAGCCCCAGCGCTTCATGGCGCCGGCGAAGCCCTTGCCCTGCGTCACGCCCGACACGTCAACCATCTGGCCAGCGACGAAATGATCAGCCGAGATCTCGGTGCCGACCTCGACGAGCGCGTCGTCCGCGACGCGAAACTCGACGACCTTCGCCTTGGGCGCGATCTCGGCGTTGCCGAACGCCACGCGTTGCGGCTTGTTGACATTCTTGGCCTTGGCGGTCCCGGCGCCGACCATGACGGCGGTATAGCCATCCTTGTCCGCGTCACGCTGACCAATCACCTGGCACCCTTCGAGCGCGAGAACCGTCACGGGAACGTGGCGGCCGTCCTCTTGGAACAGCCGCGTCATTCCGACCTTCTTCGCGATCACGCCGGTACGCATGATCCGTTGCTCCTACAGAGGCCCCCGAACCCGAACGGTCAGGGGGCGTGCACAGCCCATGAATGATGCGTCGCCCCGCCTGGGCTGCAGTGCCACCTGCTCCAAAAAGGAGCCAGCGACGGCGGGGGACGCATGCCCGGACAATTGTCCGGAGGTATCCACCTGATTTCCGTCATCCCGAGCCAGTGGCGGGGATCCGGAGCGGCGCTGTCGCGCCCGGTTGCTCCAGCGGCTGACCGTCAGGCCAGCTTGATCTCGACGTTCACGCCCGACGCGAGGTCGAGTTTCATCAGCGCTTCGACCGTAGCAGCGGTCGGCTGCACGATGTCGAGCAGCCGCTTGTGCGTGCGCACCTCGAACTGCTCACGCGACTTCTTGTCGATGTGCGGTCCGCGGTTGACGGTGAAGCGCTCGATGCGCGTCGGCAGAGGGATCGGGCCGCGCAGCAGCGCGCCGGTGCGACGCGCAGTCTCCGCGATCTCGTTAGTGGCCTGATCGAGCACACGATGGTCGAAGGCCTTGAGGCGAATGCGGATGTTCTGCGTGTCCATGGAAAAACCCGTACGATCCCGTCTTACCGATGCGAAAGAGCGCTGCCGATCTTCCAAAAAAGGAGGGCGCCCGAACCGGGCACCCCCGCCAATCTGTCAGTCCGGCTGAAAACCGAACCGCCCGAATCTCTCGACCCGGGCGGTGCGGCCTGGCCTATATTACTTCGTGATCTCGCTGACAACCCCGGCGCCGACGGTGCGGCCGCCTTCACGGATGGTGAAGCGCTGACCGACGTCCATGGCGATCGGGGCGATGAGCTTGACGCCCAGCGCGACCTCGTCGCCCGGCATGACCATCTCGGTGCCCTCGGGCAGCTCGATGGTGCCGGTCACGTCGGTCGTCCGGAAGTAGAACTGCGGACGATAGTTAGCGAAGAACGCCGTGTGACGGCCGCCTTCGTCCTTCGACAGAACGTACACCGACGACTTGAATTCGGTGTGCGGCTTGATCGAACCCGGCTTCGCGAGCACCTGGCCGCGCTCCACCTCTTCACGGCCGACGCCGCGGATCAGCGCGCCGATGTTGTCGCCGGCTTCACCCTGGTCGAGCAGCTTGCGGAACATTTCGACGCCCGTGACGGTGGTCTTGCGGACTTCTTCCTGAATGCCGACGATTTCGACTTCTTCGCCGACCTTGATGATGCCGGTCTCAACACGGCCGGTCACCACGGTGCCGCGACCCGAGATCGAGAACACGTCTTCGATCGGCATCATGAACGGCTTGTCGAGCGGACGCTCCGGCTGCGGGATCGATTCATCGACCGCGGCCATCAGGTCGAGAATCGCCTGCTTGCCGAGCTTCTCGTCGGTGCCGTTGAGCGCCGCCGTGGCCGAACCACGGATGATCGGGATATTGTCGCCGTCGAAGTCGCGCTTGCTGAGCTCTTCGCGGATTTCCATCTCGACGAGCTCGAGGATTTCCTCATCGTCGACGAGGTCGCACTTGTTGAGGAACACGACCATCGTCGGCACGCCGACCTGGCGGGCGAGCAGGATGTGCTCCTTGGTCTGCGGCATCGGACCGTCGGTCGCGGCCACCACCAGGATCGCGCCGTCCATCTGCGCCGCGCCGGTGATCATGTTCTTCACATAGTCGGCGTGGCCGGGGCAGTCGACGTGCGCATAGTGACGCTTGTCAGTCTCGTACTCGACGTGCGCGGTCGAGATGGTGATGCCGCGCTCACGCTCTTCCGGCGCCTTGTCGATGTTGGCGAAGTCCACCGCCGCGTTACCCGCGACGTTCTCGGCGAGCACCTTGGTGATCGCGGCGGTCAGCGAGGTCTTGCCGTGGTCGACGTGACCGATGGTGCCGATGTTGACGTGCGGCTTGTTCCGCTCAAATTTAGCCTTGGCCATTGGGGTTCCTCAAATTTTCGTGGAATTCCAGATAAGCGAGCGCCGCACGCGACCGGAATCAGGCGCGGCCATTACTCGCTCCGTCATGATCAGGCAAGTTTCGCCTTCACCTCGTCCGCGACGTTCTGCGGCACTTCCTCGTAGTGCGAGAACTGCATCGTGTACTGCGCACGCCCCTGGGTGAAGGAGCGCAGCTGGTTCACGTAGCCGAACATGTTGGCGAGCGGCACCTGAGCTTCGACCACCTGCGCGTTACCGCGGCTGTCGGTGCCCTGGATCTGCCCGCGACGCGAGTTGAGATCGCCGATCACGTCACCCATGAACTCCTCAGGGGTGACCACCTCGACCTTCATAACCGGCTCAAGCAGCTTGATGCCCGACTTGGCGGCGACTTCGCGCATCGCCGCGCGACCGGCGATTTCGAACGCCAGCGCCGACGAGTCGACGTCGTGGTACGCACCGTCGACCAGCTTGATCTCGAAGTCGATGATCGGGAAGCCGATCATGTGGCCGTTCTCGGCGCTCTCGCGCATGCCCTTCTCGACCGACGGGATATATTCGCGCGGAATGTTACCGCCCTTGATCTCGTCGAGGAAGGTGATGCCCGAGCCACGTTCGCCCGGCGCGACCTGCACTTTGACGCGGCCGAACTGACCCGAGCCGCCCGACTGCTTCTTGTGAGTGTAATCGATCTCGACCGGCTTCGCGAGGCTCTCACGATACGCCACCTGCGGCGCACCGACGTTCGCCTCGACCTTGAACTCGCGCTTCATGCGATCGACGAGGATGTCGAGGTGAAGCTCGCCCATGCCCTTGATGATCGTCTGGCCCGATTCATGGTCGGTCGACACGCGGAACGAGGGATCCTCGGCGGCAAGGCGATTGAGCGCGATGCCCATCTTCTCCTGGTCGGCCTTGGTCTTGGGCTCCACCGACAGCTCGATCACAGGCTCGGGGAATTCCATCCGTTCCAGGATGATCGGCGCGCGTTCGGCGCACAGCGTATCCCCAGTGGTGGTTTCCTTGAGGCCAGCAAGCGCGACGATGTCGCCCGCATATGCCTCGTCGATGTCCTCACGGCTGTTCGCATGCATCAGCAGCATGCGGCCGATCTTTTCCTTCTTGTCCTTCACCGAGTTCAGGTAGCTGCCCTTAGTCAGCGTGCCCGAGTAGATGCGGCAGAAGGTGAGCGAGCCGACGAACGGGTCGTTCATAATCTTGAACGCCAGCGCCGAGAAAGGCGCATCGTCCGCAGTCTTGCGGCTGTCGGGCTCATTCGTGTCGGGATTGACGCCCTGCACGTCGGCGATGTCGAGCGGCGAGGGCATGAAGTCCACGACCGCGTCGAGCAGCGTCTGCACGCCCTTGTTCTTGAACGACGAGCCGCACAGCACCGGCACGAACGCCTGCGCCAGCGTGCCCTTGCGGACCAGCTTCTTCAGCTCTTCGGCCGAAGGGATGGTGCCGTCGAGATAGGCTTCCATCGCCGCATCGTCCTGCTCGACGGCGAGCTCGATCAGCTTTTCGCGATATTCCGCGGCCTTGTCCGCCATGTCGGCTGGGATGTCGACATATTCGAATTCGGCGCCGAGGCTTTCGTCCTTCCAGACGATGCCGCGCTCGTTGATGAGGTCGACGAGGCCGACGAAGTCACCTTCGGCACCGATCGGCAGATACAGCACCGCCGGGGTCGCGCCGAGACGGTCGATGATCGTCTGCACGCAATAGTAGAAGTTGGCGCCGGTGCGGTCGAGCTTGTTGATGTAGCACATCCGCGGCACGCCGTACTTGTCGGCCTGGCGCCACACGGTTTCCGACTGCGGCTCCACGCCGGCAACGCCGTCGAACGCAGCGACAGCGCCGTCGAGCACGCGCAGCGAACGTTCGACCTCGATGGTGAAGTCGACGTGGCCGGGGGTGTCGATGATGTTCAGCCGGTGGTCGTTCCAGAAGCAGGTCGTCGCGGCCGACGTGATCGTGATCCCGCGCTCCTGCTCCTGCTCCATCCAGTCCATCGTCGCGGCGCCGTCATGGACTTCGCCGATCTTGTAGGACTTGCCGGTGTAGTAAAGAATGCGCTCGGTCGTCGTCGTCTTGCCGGCGTCGATGTGCGCCATGATGCCGAAGTTACGGTATTTCTCGAGCGGATGGCTGCGGGCCATGATCTGTCTCCGAGGGAGGGAGGCGGGGAGTAAGGCCGGCGGCGGGTTGCCCCGCCGCCGATGCTGTTACCAGCGGTAGTGCGAGAAGGCGCGGTTCGCTTCCGCCATGCGGTGCGTGTCTTCGCGCTTCTTGACGGCGTTGCCGCGGTTGTTCGAGGCGTCCATCAGCTCTCCCGACAGGCGCGCGGCCATCGTCGGTTCGCTGCGCTTGCGCGACGCGTCGATCAGCCAGCGGATCGCGAGCGCCTGGGCGCGCTCGTGGCGCACCTCGACCGGCACCTGGTAGGTTGCACCGCCGACGCGGCGGCTGCGGACTTCGATGCCCGGCTTCACGTTGTTGAGCGCGTCGTGGAACACGCCGAGCGGCTCGCGCTTCGCGCGCTGCTCGACGGTGTCGAGAGCGCCATAGACGATCGCTTCGGCGACCGACTTTTTACCATCGTACATGATCGAGTTCATGAACTTGGTCAGCACCTCATCACCGAAACGGGGATCGGGCAGGACTTCGCGGCGTTCGGGACGACGACGACGGGCCATGGGTAATTCCTTCGTTCGCTGGAGCGCCGCACTCGGTTCGTCGGGCGGCGGGCAGCGGTAAGACCAATGTCAGCGGCGCGCTGGACAAGCCGCGCACCGCACGCGATCACTTCGGACGCTTGGCGCCGTACTTCGAACGCGACTGCTTGCGATCCTTCACGCCCTGCGTGTCGAGCACGCCGCGCAGCACGTGATAGCGCACGCCCGGAAGGTCGCGCACACGACCGCCGCGGATCAGCACCACGCTGTGCTCCTGCAGGTTGTGGCCCTCACCGGGAATGTAGGTGATCACCTCACGGCTGTTGGTGAGGCGGACCTTGGCGACCTTGCGAAGCGCCGAGTTCGGCTTCTTCGGGGTCGTCGTGTACACGCGGGTGCACACGCCACGCTTCTGCGGGTTGGCCTCCATCGCGGGGACCTTGGACTTGGTCTTCTGCAGCTCGCGACCCTTGCGGACGAGCTGGTTGATCGTAGGCATGAAGTCTTCACCTTGAGTCTGGTTACTCTGCCCAAGCGCGGTCACCGGCATCGCGTCGGCGAGGTCTAACCCCGACAAGCGCAAAGACTCCGGCAGGCATCCCGACAGGGCGCCCCGGAGCCATGACGATCCCGGCTTGAACAGTGTTCAGGCGTATGTGTCGCCCGTGTCGGAGCATCGCCCCGGACTCGGACGAGCGGGCCTGTAGGCGAATGGCCGCGTCGGGTCAATGCGGGCGCCCCCCATCAGGAGGGCGTTTTCAGAACCCCAGCGCAAGTCGCACGGCTGCACCAAGATCGTCGCGCGCGTCGCTGCGGTGATCCGGGTTGGTGCGCCAATACCCCCCCAGCGACACGCTTCCGGCGCGTGCGACGGGCACGCTCCACACCGCTTCGGCGATGCGTTCGCGGCGTTCCGGCGCCAGGTTCAATGCCACATCGCCCATCGTCGGGCTGAGCGTCGCATAATCGTAGGCGACGGGGAGGTTCATCGTCAGCGCGCCGCGTGTCACGGCGAGCGGCTGGCCGAAACGCAGCGCAACCCGGTCCCCGCGAGCGGCGATGTCGGCGCCGCTCAAAGTGACGCTCCATGCCTGCGAGCGGATCATGTTCGCACCGCTGGCGAGGCTGCCGCGACCCGCGCGCGTCACGCCTTCGCGCCAGTCGCCGTCGATGCGCCATCCGCGCGCGAGGGTCATCCCCGCGCTCGCATCGACGAACAAACTCGTCGCGCCGGTGGTGACGAGGCCGGGCAACAGCCGCGCACCCAGAAGCGTGTCGCGCTCGGTCAGCAGCGAACCGCCGGCGTGGAGGTCGACCGGGCCGACCGCGCGATCATAACGCACGCGCGCGAGCCCGTAGCGATAATCGCCAGCGAACGCAGCAAAGCGCCCCTGCCTGCCCGCGCTTAGCAGCGGATCGATGCGGCCTTGCTCGATGCTGGCGGTCCACGCCCCATGCGTGCCATAGCGGCGCAGCCCGCCCGAAAGCTCCGCTCTTGCGCCGATGCGGTCGAGCGCTTCGGCGTTCCCGGCGAGGAGAAATGGCGCCGGCGTTGCTCGTCCAACGGGTGCGAACAGCCCCTCGCCGGAGCGAGCAAAGCCCAGCGCCACCGCGGTGTTCGGCGACAGGCGACTGATGACACCCCCCGCGAGCGCCCGCGCGCTCCGCTGTTGTTGCGGTGCGAGCGTCAGCGGCGAGACGTCGGCGAGCACCCCCTCGCGGAACGAGAAGGACACCGCCGTCGCGCCCACGCTCGCCCCGACCTGGCGCGCGGGCTCCATCAGCGCGGCTGCGAGGCGCGGGCGCAGCGGCGCGGCGCTGTGCATCTTGGCGAGGTCCACTGCGTAAGCGCGGCCATAGCCGTCGAGCACGACCGTCTGCGCGACGCCGCGCGTGGTCGCGTCGCCGGTGACCCCGGAGCCCATTCCCGCGAGCCGATCGAGCGGCAGCGCGCTCGTCCCGCCCGCGAGCGTGGTGGTGCCCGTAGGCGCAAAGGCGCGCGCGATGTCGAGGATGCCGCGGCCGTAAGTCGCATCCGTCCCCGCCGCCCCAGCCTCCCGCGCGCTCGTCAGAAGCAGCTCGACGATCTGACGGCCGGTGAGGTTGGGGAACGCCTGGGCCAACAGCGCCGCCGCGCCCGAAATTTGCGGCGCGGCAAAGGATGTGCCGTTGAGGAGGTAAACGTAGGTGCCGGTGCTGTCGGTCGTGGTGCGGATGGTTCCGTTCTCAAAATCGCAGCACACGCGACGGCCGAGCGCAGACAGATATTGGTTGGCGTAGGAGCCGGCCCGATTGGAGAACGGCGCGATGAGGCCGGTATCGTCTACCGCTCCGGCGATAATGACCAGCCCCGAGCCTGCACTCGCGATGCTCGACGCGAACGGGTCGGGCTGGTAGGGGTCGATGCCCGATGCGGTGCTGTCCCCGTCGTTGCCGGCGGAGACGGCGACGACGATCCCCGCCGCCGCCGCGCGCTGGATCGCGGCGAGTACCGAGCTGCCCGCGGTGCCGCCGCCGAGCGAGATGTTCACCACCCGCGCCCGCTGAGCCACCGCAAGGTCGATGCCTGCGGCGATCGCGCTGTCGGGAAAGCGGCACGCGCTCTCCTCGGTGGTGCTCGTCGTCGAGCAGCTGCCTGGGCGGTCCGCGCGCATGGCAAGCAGCGTCGCGTCGAAAGCGATGCCCATCGTGTCGCGATTGTTGCGCGCGCCGAGCAGCACCTGCGCGACGTTGGTGCCGTGGCCGTCGCCGCCCGCCTCGTCATAGCCACGACCCGAACCGGTCACGTCGGTCGAGGCTGGATGGAAACGCCCGAGGAATTCGGGACTATCCGCATCGAACCCCGAATCGATCACCCCGACGACGACCCCCGCCCCGGTCGCACCGCGCGTCCAGGCGCTGACCGCGTTGTGGAACGCCGGGCCGTCGGAGTCGCGATACTCGCGGGTGGTTGTGAACACCTCCGGCGGGGTGGTGGTGGGTGTCGGCGTCGGTGTGGGCGTTGGGGTCGGGGTCGGGGTCGGCGTCGGAGTCGGTGTGGGCGCGGGAGTGCTGGTCGGCGGTGGCGGCAAGGTCGCAACGCCGCCACTGCCGCCGCAACCGCTCAGCATTATCGCGCCACCTGCGCAGCTTACCGTCAGCAACGCCCTCAACCTGCGCATCGCTACCCATCCTTTCGACGTGTCCGCTCCGATAGAGCGCGAACACGCTTTCCGAAGCGTGAATTATCCGTCCCCCGCTTTCGCTTAGGGGCGCGAGGGGGCAAAGGCCGGCGCGATGTTACACGAATCCCTCAGCGCCGAAATGCCCGTGACGCATGCGCCGGGTCGCGCGCACGCAACCCTGGCGCAGGTCGACTGCTGGCTGTTCGACCTCGACAACACGCTCTACTCGCCGGAGATCGGCCTGTTCGCCGAGGTCGACCTGCGCATGGGGGCGTACATCATGCGATTGCTCGACTGCGATGCGGTCGAGGCGAGGCGCGTGCAAAAGCTCTATTTTCACGATCATGGCACGACGCTCGCCGGCCTGATGCGGCACCATGCGATCGACCCGGAAGAGTTTCTTGCCGACGTGCATGCGGTGCACATGGATAAGCTCACGCCCGATCCCGAACTGCGCAGCCTGATCGAGCGGCTTTCGGGCGACAAGCACATCTTTACCAACGCCAACCGGGCCTATGCCGAGGAGGTGCTCGACCGTCGCGGGCTCGGCGGGCTGTTCGGCGTCATCGTCGACATCACGGCTTGCAGCTACATCCCCAAGCCCGAGCCGGGCGCCTATGCCACGCTCACGCGGATGATCGACGGCTTCGACCCGCGTCGCGCCTGCCTGTTCGACGACATGAGTCGCAATCTCGCGCCGGCACACGCGCTCGGGATGACGACGGTGTGGCTCGCCAACGGGTCTGAGAGCGGCGAGCGCGGTCACGACCCAGCGCACACCGACCACAACGCGAGCGACCTGCGCCCCTGGCTGGAGCGCGTCGTCCCCGCCCTCGAAAGGAACCATCGCTAATGTCCGACCTCACCCAGCTGGAGCGCATCATCACCGCGGCCTGGGAGGATCGCGCGGGCCTGTCGCCCGCCACACGCGGGGAGGTCCGTAACGCGGTCGAAGCGACGCTCGGCGCGCTCGACGATGGCACGCTGCGCGTGGCGGAGCCGGTCGGCGAGGGCGCGGGCCCCGACCAGTGGCGCGTCAATCAATGGGCGAAGCAGGCGGTGCTGCTGTCGTTCCGGCTGAACGACAATGTCGTGATCGAAGCCGCGAGCACGGGCGCTCACGCCGCCCCCGGGCCGTGGTATGACAAGGTGCCGTCCAAGTTCGCGGGCTGGGATGCGGGGCGTTTTGCAGCGTCGGGCGTGCGCGTGGTGCCGGGCGCATTCGCCCGCCGCGGCGCCTTCATCGGTCGCGACACGGTGCTGATGCCGAGCTTCGTCAACATCGGCGCGCATGTCGGGCCGGGGACGATGGTCGACACCTGGGCGACCGTCGGCAGCTGCGCGCAGATCGGCGCCAACGTCCATCTGTCGGGCGGGGTCGGCATTGGCGGCGTGCTCGAGCCGTTGCAGGCGGCGCCCGTGATCATCGAGGACGAGTGCTTCATCGGCGCACGATCCGAAGTGGTCGAAGGCGTGCATGTCGAACGCGGCGCGGTGCTGGCGATGGGCGTGTTCCTCTCCTCCACCACCAAGATCGTCGACCGCGAGACGGGCGAGATCATCGTCGGGCGCGTCCCCGCCTACAGCGTCGTCGTGCCCGGCGCGCTCCCCGGTCGCCCGCTGGCGGATGGGAGCGCGGGGCCGTCGCTCGCCTGCGCGGTGATCGTCAAGCGCGTCGATGCGCAGACCCGCGCCAAGACCGCCATCAACGATCTGCTGCGCACCTGACTCTATGCCGCCGCGATGAAATCGTTGCACGGGTAACCTTAGCTGGTAACGGAGCGGGGCAACGTGCATGGGTGGCGCAAGCGTAATAGCGCTTTGCGACCGGCGCAGCGGGAGACGGGGAAAAAATGAGGGAAGCCGCGCTCGGCTGGCTGCGCTGTGGCGCAAGCGCGTCAGCGCTGCTCCTCGCCACTGGCGCGTCGGCGCAAGCGAGCGTTGCGGCCCAGCCGGCAACGTCCTCCGCGCCCCCTGCCCCGCCGGCCGCCGCTAACGTCACCCGCGGCGCAGCCGCGACGCAGACCTTCACGCCTGCTGACTTCGAACGCTACGCCCCCCGCAGCGCGCTCGACATGGTGCGGCAGATTCCGGACTTTCGCATCACCGAGTCGAGCGACGCCCGCGGCCTTGGGCAGGCGAGCCAGAACGTCCTCATCAACGGACAGCGGATTGCGGGCAAGGACGAGGATGCGCAGAGCGTGCTGGGCCGCATCGCCGCGCGCGCCGTGTCGCGGATCGAAGTGGTGGACGGGGCGACGCTGTCGATCCCCGGTCTCACCGGGCGCGTCGCGAATGTCGTGACCATCCCGTCGGGCCTCAGTGGCCAGTTCCGCCTCACGACTGAGGCGCGCCCTGCGCTCGGTCTCGCGACGCCGGGAGGGAACGTCTCGCTTTCCGGTCGGCTCGGCGAGAACGACGTGTCGTTTAGCGTTTCGAATGAGAGCAGCCTGCGCGGTGGAGCGTCGGTACAGCGGTTGAGGCAGCCGAACGGCGGTGTGATTTACGATCGCGACGAGTTCGCACGCTTCGATCACCAGACGCCGAAGATCGCCGGCTCGCTTTCGCGCGCTTGGGGTGACGGTAGCCTCCTCAACCTCGCGCTGTCCGGTCATTATTTTATTGAACGCACGCGTATTGACGGGAGTGCGGATTTCCCTGCGTTCGAGCCGCCGTTCGACGACGTCTTCACCGGCACATATGACGGCTGGTCGATCGAAGCGAGCGGTGACTACGCCTTCTCCGTCGGCGACGGCGCCACGCTCAAACTGATCGCGCTACAGCGACTGAGCGACGGCACCGGCGAGGACCGGTTCAGCTACCTCTATCGCTTGCCGACGGCGACGACCCGGGGCAGCGCGGTGCAGTTCGGCGATTTCGACGGTGAAAGCGTGGTGCGCGCCGAATTGACCACCGCCGCCGACGCCGACGCGTGGACCTTTGCGGTGGAGGGCGCGTATAATTTCCTCGACCGTGCGACGTCCTTCGGCATGATTTCGGGTAGCGCTCCGGTCAATTTCAAGCCGCTCCCCGGGGGGACAGTCTTCGTCGATGAATGGCGCGCCGAGGCGAGCGCCAGCCGTCGCTTCTCGCTGACCGCCAACCTAACGTTGCAGGCGACGCTGGCGGGCGAGATCAGCCGTCTGCGCCTCGCCAGGCGCTCCACCCGGCAGTTTCTGCGTCCCAAGGGCAAGCTGGCGCTGGCCTGGACGCCGAGTTCGCGCTGGACGGTCAATGTTGCGCTCGAACGTCGCGTCGGCCAGCTCAGCTTCGGCGATTTCGCGGCGCAGCTCAACGTCCAGCAAGGCGCGCAGCTCGGCAGCAACGAGGAGCTGGTTCCGGCGCAAAGCTGGTTCGGGGAGGTGCTGGCCACACGCACGCTGGGCGCGGCCGGATCGCTGACGCTCGGCGCACGCTACGAAGCGATCAGCGACATCGTCGACTATATTCCGATCGGTCCCAGGCTCGCCGCCGTAGGCAATATCGCGAGCGCCCGGCGCGCGGCGCTGCTCGCCCGGGGTACGTTCAATCTCGACGGGCTGGGCATTACAGGCGGGCGCGTCACCGCCGATCTCGAGTTCGCGGACAGTTCGGTCCGCGATCCACTGCTTGGCGAACTGCGCCCGATCAGCGGCGATCGTATCGTTCAAGCGCTGATCGACTTCCGCCACGATGTTTCCGGGACGCCGCTTGCGTGGGGCACATCGCTGTTCATCAATCACGAGGCCCCGAGCTTTCGGCCGGACCAGGTCTATCTGTCGCGGCGAACCAAACCGGTCATCAGCGCCTTCATCGAGCATAAGGACGTGCTCGGTCTCACCGTTCGCGCGACGTTGCGCAACCTGCTCGGATCGCGCGACGCCATCAGCCGCGACGTGTTCGCGCCGCGCCGCGACGTCGCGCTCGACTTCACCGAGCGGCAGGAGCGGCGCATTTCCCCTTTCGTGATTTTGAGCGTAAGCGGAAGCTTCTAGCGCTCCGAAAGATAGTAGCGGTCGGTCGCCCGCAACGCATCATCGAGCTGATAGACGATCGGCTGCCCGGTCGGAATTTCCAGGCTGGCGATGTCGGCGTCGCTGATGCCGGAGAGGTGCTTGACCAGCGCGCGCAGGCTGTTGCCGTGCGCGGAGATCATCACCCGCTCCCCGCCACGCAGCGCAGGCGCGATGTCGCTCTCCCAATATGGAAGCACGCGGGCGATCGTGTCTTTCAGGCTCTCTGTCTGGGGGATCGCCACGTCGGCGTAGCGCCGATCGCGTGAAAGGTCATATTCCGAGCCCGCATCGAGCGGCGGCGGCGGAATGTCGAAACTGCGACGCCACACCTTTACCTGATCGTCGCCGTGCTTCGCCGCAGTCTCCGCCTTGTCGAGCCCGGTGAGGCCGCCATAGTGCCGCTCGTTAAGGCGCCAATGCTTGGTCACCGGCAGCCACAGCCGCCCCATCGCCTCGAGCGCGATGTTCAGCGTCTTGATCGCGCGCGTCTGGACGCTGGTGTAGCAGCGATCGACGTCGAGCCCCTTGGCGGCGATCAGCTCACCCGCGGCCTTCGCCTCCGCTTCGCCCTGCGGCGTCAGGTTGACGTCCCACCATCCGGTGAATCGATTTTCGAGGTTCCACGCGCTCTGCCCGTGACGAATGAGGATCAGCTGCGGCACGGCGGTCAACGAACTCCACGCGAGGTCATGCGAAGCAAGGTCGGGTCCTTCCTGACGAAATGGTGGTAGAGCGCCGCAGCCGCATGAGCGAGCGCCAGCGCGAGCGTCGTAATGCCGAGCACCTCATGCGCTTCACCGGCGAAACCCGCCAGCGGGTCCTCCCGGCTGATAGCGAACTTCGGGATGTCGAACAGCCCGAACCAGCTGAGCGGCGCGCGGCCTGAGGAGGCGAGCATCCAACCGGTGATGGGCACGAGGAACATCAGCGCATAGAGAATGGTGTGGACGATGTTGGCGAGGTTACGCTCCATCCGACCGACCTCCGGTGGGTAGGGCGGCGGCGGGTAGAGCAGCCGCCAGGCGAGGCGCAGCGCCGCGAGCGCCAGCACCGTGATCCCGATCGACTTGTGGATGGGCATGATCAGTCGCGGTGCCGCGTCGGCGAGCAGGCCCCCCGCGGCGTTGCCCAGGATCAGCGCCGCCATAATCCAGTGCAGCGAGCGCGCGACGCTGTGATAGCGCGCGACGTGCGCCGGGTCGTAGTTTCGAGCGACTGCTTGGCTAGCCATGACCTCTCCCTTCCACCCTCGCATCACTCCGACCGCCGGGGCCCCCAGCGTATCGTCAGCCAGCCGGTGCATGGCGCGCCAAGATCGACCGCCCCGCCCGAGTTGCGGGTGATGACGGCAACGTCAAAGACATTTTCGAGCGCGAGCGCAAGCTCGACCCGGTCCGCGACCGCGACGGCGATGCGGGCATCGACCAGCGTCGCGGGCCGCAGCCGGTCGAGGTTGCGATCATCCTCGAACGCCGCGCCGGTGTGACGCACCCCAACCTCGAGGCTCCACCGCCCCGCCTCCCACCCGACACGCGCGCTGGCGCTGACCTGCGGCGTCTGCGCGGGACGTTGCCCGTCCAGCGGCGCTGCGAGCGGGTCCGTCCCCGCCTCGACCCGCGGATCAGCGTAGGCCAAGCCGGCGGACGCGCGCCAAGGTCCGGACCGCCACCTCGCATCCGCTTCTACCCCCCACGACACGATTGCACCGATGTTGCGCCGTTCGCGCAGGTTCGGCCCGAGCGTCACATTGCCGACCGCGTCTTCGAGCCGGTCGCGGAAGGCGGTGACCGACAGCTCGACATCGCGCGCGGGCGTGATCCCCACCCCCACCTGCCAGCCGCTCAGCCGTTCGAGGTCCAGCGCAGGGGTGGCACGGGTGACGATGGGAAACAGCGTGAAGCCGCGGTAAAGCTCGTTGAGCGTCGGCAGGCGGAAACCGGTGTAGGCAGCACCGCGGAGAGCAACGCCCGGTGCCGCCTGCCATTCGGCCGCCGCCCGCGCGCTAACCTGCTCGCCGCTCCGCCCGGGAAAGTCCGAGCGTGTCGCCAGTCGCCCGTCGGCGAGGCTCTCGCTCGCAAAGCCGCGCGACTGCTGCCAGTGATCGACTCGCGCGCCAATCGTCGCCGACAGCGCGCCTTGCTCAGCGCCGGCCTCGATGAAAGCGCCGAGCACCCGCTGCGCACCCCCGCTCGCGCGCCGGCGCGTAATGCTCCCGTCCGGCGCCAGCGCGTTCTCGAGCGCCGTCCCCTCCCCGCCGCGCAGGTCGATCCCGAAGCGCAGCGTTGCGGCTCGCGGAGTCGGCGCGCGCAGCTCGAGCTTCGCGCCCCAGCCGCTCGACGGCGTTGAAAACTGGTCGAGTGTCGGGCGAAAACTGTTGCTACTGACCACCACCGAGCGGAAGTCGCGCACCTGCACCCAGCCGAGCGCATCGACTTGCCAGCGCGTACCCCCGACGACCCGCGCACTCGCATCGAGCCCGGACACGCCGCTGTCCGCCCCTGCGAAGCGCAAGGTGCGCGCATCGTCGAACCCGGCGACGCGCGCTTGCAACCCCAAAGCCTCGCTGATGGGCGCTTCGGCGGTCAGTCCAACGCGCGTCGCACCGTAGCGAGCGCGGACGGTGGCGGCGACGCGTTGAGCGGCGGGGGTGGTGTAAAATCCGTCGCCACGCTCGCGCGACACGTCGAGCGCGACGTGACCCGCGCCCAATGCAGCGACCACCCCGCCGACCGCGCGCCCCTCTCGGAGCGAGGATATGGCGGCGAGGCCCGACAGCGGCGCGCGCTCCGCCAGCGGGATTGAGCGGAACGCGAGCGTGCCGGTCAGCGCGCCCGCCCCGAACGCCCCCGCCCCGCCGCCGCGCTGCACTTCCAACGCGGCGAGCGTCTCCGCGTTGAGCGCGGCGAACGGGATGGCCCCGAAGAACATGTCGGCGAGGGGCACACCGTCCAATGTCAGCAGTGCGCGGCTCGACGCGTTGCCGCCGAGCCCGCGCAGCGTCACCCCCTGCGCGCTCGGGTTGGCAGAGCGACTGTCGCTGCGGCGAAACTGCGCGAGCCCGGGAATGCGCGCCAACGCCTCCTCGATCCGCCCACCCGGCACCGAGCGCAAAGTGTCGCCGTCGATCTCCGTCGCGCCGAACGCTTGCGCCCCGACCGCGCGCGGCAGCGCGGTGACGATGATCGGCGCGCTTTCCTCCGTCGGTTCCTGCGGGGTCGGGGCGACCACTTCGAGCGGAGGGGGCGGCGGGAGCGGAGGGGGCGGGGGAAACACTCCCTGCGACTAACCCCGCCACCTGATGTGCGCCACGACCAAATGCGCTCGCCTTGGCCCCAGCCCCCCTCCCCCTCGTGGGGAGGGGGCGAAGGCGCACCGACGCCCGCCCTATCCCTCCCCGCTCTGCTGTGGCACGGCCTCGCCGATGGATGCGACCTCCCCCACCGTCACCGAACCGCGCGCGATCGACCGACTCGGCGCTCGGGAGTTCGTGGCGATGATGGCGCTGATGATGGCGCTCAATGCGCTGGCCATCGACGCCATGCTGCCCGCCCTGCCGCAGATTGCAGGCGACCTCGGCGCGCCCACCGCCAATGCGCAGCAGCGGATCATCACGCTCTATTTCATCGGGTTGGGGGTCGGCTCGCTGATCCACGGGCCACTGTCCGACCGTTTCGGCCGGCGACCGGTGATCCTCGGAAGCCTGATCGGCTACATCCTCGCCGGGCTCGCCTCTGCCTTTGCCCCGTCTTGGGAGGCGATGCTGGCAATGCGTTTCGTCCACGGGCTGATGGCCGCGGCCATCGGGGTAGTGGCCACCGCGGTGGTGCGCGACCGGACGTCAGGCGATTCGATGGCCCGAATGATGAGCCTCATCTTCCTCATCTTCATGGTCGTGCCGATCATTGCGCCGACGCTGGGCCAGGCGATCCTGCGCGTAGCAGCCTGGCCCGCAATATTCGGTTTCCTGGCGCTGATGGGCGCGGCGATGCTCGGTTGGGTGATGCTCCGCCTTCCCGAAACCATGCGGCCCGAGGATGCGCGCCCGCTCGCTTTCGGACCTTTGCTTGCAGCTTGGCGCGATGTTGCCACCCACCGCAGTGCGGTCGCCTACATGGTCGCCTCGAGCGTCGCGATCGGCGCCAACTTCGGCTTCCTCAACAGCGCGCAGCAGATCATCGCCCGCACCTTTCGGGCGGAGGCGATCTTTCCTTACGTTTTCGCGGTGGTCGCGACGGGAATTGCGGTTGCGAACTTCACCAACTCGCGGCTGGTCATGCGTTTTGGTGCACGGCGGGTGAGCCACACCGCCATCTGCGCCTTCATCGTGCTATCATGCGTGCAGATCTATTTCGCGCTGGCGGGGGAGACGATGTGGATGTTCGTCGGCATCGTCACGCTCAACATGGCGATGATGGGCTTCATCGGCGCCAACAGCAGCTCGATCGCGATGGAGCCGTTCGGGCGCGAAGCGGGCAGCGCGTCATCCTTCCAGAACAGCGTCCGCACGCTGCTGTCGGCGGGGGTCGGCGCCTGGATTGGGGGAGCCTATGACGGAACGACCCTCCCGCTGGCGATCGGCTATCTGATCGCCGGGTCGACCGCGCTCGCGGTGTTGTTGTGGGGCGAGCGGGGGCGGTTGTTCACTCGCCCCAACCCACCCCACCTGCCGGTGCCGCGAGCGCCCTAGCGCAGCGCAGCACCCCGGCCTCCCATCAGCGCGGGGCCATGCGGATCGCGCCGTCGAGGCGCACGTCCTCGCCGTTGAAATAGCCGCACTCGATCATCGTCAGCGCGAGCTGCGCATATTCCTCGGGGTTGCCGAGCCGCTTGGGGAAGGGCACCGACTGCGCCAGCGCTTCCTTCACCGCGGGGGGCGCGGCGTTCATCAGCGGCGTGTTGAAGATCCCCGGCAGGATCGTGTTGACGCGGATGCCTTCGCTCATCAGGTCGCGCGCGATGGGGAGGGTCATGCCGACGACGCCGCTTTTAGACGCCGAATAGGCCGCCTGGCCGATCTGTCCGTCTTCTGCCGCGACGCTCGCGGTGTTGACGATCGCGCCGCGTTCGCCGTCCTCCATCGGGTCGAGCGTCAGCATCCCCGCCGCCGACTTGGCGATGCAGCGGAAGGTGCCGACGAGGTTGATCTGAATGATCCAGTTGAACGCGTCGAGCGGGAAGCTCTTGATGCTGCCGTCGGTCTTGGAACGGCTAGCGGTCTTGATCGCGTTGCCGGTGCCGGCGCAGTTGACGAGGATGCGCTCCTGACCGTGCGCGGCGCGCGCCTTTGCAAAACCCGCGTCGACCGAAGCATCGTCGGTGACGTTCACTTCGCAAAACACGCCGCCGATCTCCGCCGCGAGCGCTTCGCCTTTTTCCTGCTGCAGGTCGAAAATGGCGACCTTGACGCCCTTTGCGGCAAGCGCGCGAGCAGTGGCGGCACCAAGGCCGGAGGCCGCGCCGGTAACCACCGCAGCGATGTTGTTGTCGAGTTTCATGTATGTCCTCTCAGGTTAGCACCCTCCCCTTCGGGGGAAGGGTTGGGGTGGGGTGGTGCGGCCTAGCTCGGCGCCTCGTCGAGAGACCCCACCCCCAGCCCCTCCCCTGAAGGGGAGGGGAGAATAAGTCAGCAACGCTCGACGATGGTCACGTTGGCGACGCCGCCGCCTTCGCACATCGTCTGCAGCCCATAGCGTTTGTCCTGCACCCGCAGCGCATTGAGCAGCGTCGCCATCAGCTTGGTGCCGCTCGCGCCGAGGGGGTGGCCGAGCGCGATCGCACCGCCGTGGACGTTCATCCGCGACGGGTCGGCGCCGACATGCTTCGCCCAGGCAAGCGGCACCGGCGCGAACGCTTCGTTCACTTCATAAAGGTCGATGTCGTCGATCTTCATGCCGGCGCGTTGCAGCGCGCGGTCGGTAGCGAACAGCGGCTCTTCGAGCATGATCACCGGGTCGCCCGCGGTGACCGTGACGTTATGGATGCGGGCGAGCGGCGTGAGGCCATGCTCCTTGAGCGCCTGCTCCGAAACGATCAGCACCGCGCTCGCCCCGTCGCAGATCTGCGAAGCGTTGGCGGCGGTGATCGCCCCGCCCTCGGCCAGCAGCTTGACGCTGGCGATGCCCTCGAGCGTCGCATCGAAGCGGATGCCCTCGTCCACCTTGTGCGTCTGCGGGCCGTCGGGGGTTTCGATCTCGAGCGGCACGATCTCGCGCTCGAACGCGCCGCTTTCGGTCGCGGCCTTGGCCTTCTGGTGGCTTTCGAGCGCGAACTGGTCGAGCTGCTCCTTGCTGAAGCCGTGCTTCTTTACCAGCATTTCGGCGCCCATGAACTGCGACCACTGGACGCCCGGATACTTCTCCTCTAGCCCCGGGGATTTGTAGGTGCCGAGCCCTTCCTTGGCGAACAGCATTGCGGTGGAGCCCATCGGCACGCGCGTCATGCTCTCGACGCCCGCGGCGATGACCATGTCCTGCGTGCCTGACATCACCGCCTGCGCCGCGAATTGCATCGCCTGCTGCGAGGAGCCGCACTGGCGATCGATGGTCACCGCAGGGACCTTCTCACCCAGCCGCTTGGATGCGAGCACCGCATTGCGCCCGACCTGCAGCGACTGCTGCCCGCCCTGGATGACGCAGCCCATGATCACGTCATCGATGCGCTGCCCGTCGACTCCGGTCCGCTCGACGAGGAAGTCGAGCGTCGCCGCCGCCATATCCACCGGGTGCCAGCCCGCGAGCTTGCCCCCACGCTTGCCCCCCGCGGTGCGGACGGCGTCGACGATGTAAGCGGTGGGCATGGGTTGAGTCCTTTCTAAACGAATTGCGAGGGCGGCTCATCTCCCCTCCCGCTTGCAGGAGGGGTCGGGGGTGCGCAGGAGACACCAACGTCAGCGGCTCCGCGCCCACCCCCAGCCCCTCCCGCACGCGGGAGGGGAGGTCTACAGCTTGCGCCCGATCAGTTCCTTCATGATCTCGTTGGTGCCGCCGAAGATGCGGGTGACGCGCGCGCCGCGCCAGGCGCGGGCAATGGGATATTCGTTCATGTAACCCGCGCCGCCGTGCAGCTGGAGGCATTTGTCCATCACCTCCCACTGGAGGTCGGTATGCCACAGCTTGGCCGCGGCGCCCTCCTCCGGGGTCAGCTCGCGCTTGAGGTGCCGCGCCAGCGCCCAGTCGAGGTGCGCCCAGCCGACCTGCAGCTTCGCCTTGAGGTCGGCGAGCACAAAGCGCGTGTTCTGGAAATCGAGGATCGGCTTACCGAACGCCTTGCGGTCGCGGGTAAATTCGACCGTGTCGTCGAACGCGCGTTGCGCCGAGGCTTGCGCGGAGACGGCGATCGACAGCCGCTCCTGCGGCAGCTCGCTCATCAGATAAATGAAGCCCTTGCCCTCTTCGCCGAGGCAGTTGGTGATCGGTACGCGCACGTCGTTGAAGAACAGCTCCGACGTATCCGCCTCGTCCTGGCCGATCTTGTCGAGGTTGCGGCCGCGCTGGAAGCCTTCGCGATCGGCTTCGACGAGGATGATCGACACGCCCTTCCACGCGGGCTGCACCTCGGTGTCGGTCTTGGCGCAGACGAGGATGAGGTCGGCGTTCTGGCCGTTGGTGATGTAGGTTTTCGACCCGTTGATGACGTAGTGATTGCCGTCCTTCTTCGCGGTCGTGCGCATCCCCTGAAGGTCGGAACCGGTGCCCGGTTCGGTCATCGCGATGGCGGTGACGACCTCGCCCGACACCATTTTGGGAAGCCAGTGCCGCTTCTGCTCCTCGCTGCCATATTGGACGAGGTAATTCACGACGATGTCCGACTGGAGCGAGAAGCCCGTCGTCACGCGACCGTTGTACGCGCTCTCCTCATCGACGATCGCATTGTAGCCGAAATCGAGCCCGAGCCCGCCGTACTCCTCGGGCACCGTCGGGCACAGCATTCCCACCGCACCCGCCTTGGGCCACACCGATTTGGGGACGATCCCCGCCTCCTGCCATTCGGCGGCGTGGGGCGCGATCTCGCGCTCGAGGAACGCGCGCACCGAATGGCGGAACGCCTCGTGATCCTCGGTGTAGGCAGTGCGGCACAGCTGATCGAGCGACATGGCGGCAATCTCTCCGGATTAGGCGCCGTCTCGTGGGCGCGATGCGGATCTGCTTGCCCGCTTGAGGCACACACAAGCTGACGTTTACGTTCGCGTCAAGCCTGCCGCTTGACCTCTGGGCGGTTGCTCGCGATAGACGGCCCGAGGTTGTCGCGGGCGTTTTAGCGACGAAGGTGGCGACCTTGCATCCAGAGTGGGCCGGCGCTTGCTGGTCCACGCCAACCTGCCTCATCCGGGCAAGGTGGCGGTCCCGACACGGGGCGATGCGGCCAGGTGGCAAAGGTTCGGATTGCCTTCAGCCCCTCGCGCATCGCCCGACGATTGGAGTGCGTATGCGCGCGGCGGTTCAGTTTCTTGACGCTCATCCGAGCAGTGTGTCCGCAGCGACCGAGCCCTCTCCGATCGAAGCAGGCGCGCCTGCCCGCCGCCGCTCCACCGTCCATGCAACCGTCGCGTCCTTTCCATGCGAGGTGCGCGCACTGCGCTGGGGTGACCCCGCCGCGCCGCCGGTGCTGGTGCTGGGTGGCATTTCCGCCGATGCCGAGCTGCTGAACGCAGGCGGCAGCGCGCCCGGCTGGTGGCCCGGGCTGGTGGAGCCCGACGGCGCTGTCGACCCGGCGCGGCACCACGTCATCGGCGTAGACTTCGCCGCGGATCCGCGCGGAAAGGTCGCGCCCTCGACCCACGATCAGGCGCGGTCGATCTTCGCAGCGCTCGATGCCTGTGGCGTTTGCCAGCCGGTCGCGGTGGTCGGCGCCTCCTACGGTGGGATGGTCGCGCTCGCGCTGGCAGAGCTGGCGCCCGAGCGCGTGTCGCAGCTGGTGCTCGTCTCCGCACCCGCGCGCCCTCACCCCGCCGCCACCGCCGCGCGAGAGCTGCAACGCCGGGTCGTGGCGCTCGGCCTGGAGACTGGCCGCGCCGAGGAAGCGCTGGCGATCGCCCGCGGGCTGGCGATGCTCGGCTATCGCACGCCGGACGAGTTCGAGGCGCGCTTTGAAGGCAGCCTCACCAGCGACGCGCCGCTCGCCCGCTCCGATGCGGGCGACTACCTCGCCGCGCGCGGCCACGCCTTCGTCACGCGGATGAGCCCCGAACGCTATCTGTCGCTGTCCGCTTCGATCGACCGCCACTGCGTCGATCCCGCGTGTATCGCCGCGCCGACGCTGGTGATCGGCTCGACCAGTGACCAGATCGTTCCCCCCGCGAGCCTTCGCACGCTTGCCGGTCAACTGGGCGGCCCCACACAGCTTGAACTGTTCGACAGCCTCTACGGCCACGACTTTTTCCTGAAAGAGCCCGCTTGTTTCGCGCCGCTCGTCACCCGCTGGCTGGAGGTCTCCGCGTGAGCCGTGCCCTCGATCCCGCCACCATCGTCGCCGCCGCGCGCACCGAGGCGGAGATGGCGCTGGGCGCTGTCGTGCCGCCGCTGCACGTGTCCGACGCTTACCGCTGGGACGATCCCGAGACCAAGCCTGCAGTCGACTATCTCCGCTCCGCCAGCCCCAATCGCGACGCTCTTGTGGAGCGGCTCGCGCGATTGGAGCGCGGCGCCGGCGGCGTCGTGACGCCGAGCGGGCAAGCGGCAGCGATGCTGGCGCTGACGCTGCTCCCAGCGGGTGCGCGGGTGGTCGCACCGCACGACTGTTACGGTGGCACCTACCGCCTGCTCGACGCGCTCGCCACGCAGGGCAAGCTTCGCGCCACTTTCGTCGACCAGCGCGACGACGCCGCCTTCGACGCGGCCATCGCCGATGGAGTAGAGATGCTGTGGCTCGAAAGCCCCAGCAACCCGCTGCTGCGCATCGTCGACCTTGCTGACAGAGCCCGCGCTGCCTCCGCGAAGGGCGCGCTGGTCATCGCCGACAACACGCTGATGTCCCCGCTGCGCCAGCGACCGCTCGAACTCGGCTGTGACCTGGTGCTGCACTCGACCACCAAGATACTCAACGGCCATGCCGACGCGCTTGGCGGAGCGCTGATCGCGCGCGATCTGGGGCTGGTTGACCGACTGTGCTGGTGGGCGAACGCGAGCGGGCTCGTCGCCTCTCCGCACGACGCGGCGCTGGTGCTGCGCGGCCTGCGCACCCTGCCGCTAAGGCTCGACCGGCAGGAGGCGACCGCGTCGGCCATCGCCAACTGGCTGGCCGGGCGGCCCGAGGTCGCCGCGGTCAACTATCCGCGCGTCAACGGCGCAACAGCGCTCGAAGGCCAGCAGTCGGGCGGCGGGTTTCTGCTGAGCTTTGAGCTTGCCGATGGCCTCCCTGCCGCCAAGGCGCTGGTGGGCGAACTCCGCCTCATCACCCTCGCCTCTTCACTCGGCGGCTTCGCAACGCTGATCTGCACCCCCGCCACCATGACCCACCGCGGCATGAGCCCCGAAGCGCAATCCGAAGCGGGCATCGCACCGGGGCTCCTCCGCCTCTCGGTGGGACTGGAATCGCCCGACGACCTCATTGCCGATCTCGAGCGGGGGCTAGCGGCCGTCCGAAAGGCGTGAGCTTAGCAACCTTGCGACAGCGCGAAAAATGCGACCGTTCTACGGTTTGCACGACTCCCGTAACGGCACCGAGCGGAGGGGTGAGGCCTACTCCTCCCCCATCCGCAGCGCAGCGATGAAGGCTTCCTGCGGGATTTGCACGCTGCCGTATTCGCGCATGCGCTTTTTGCCTTCCTTCTGCTTTTCCAGCAGCTTCTTCTTGCGGGTAATGTCGCCACCGTAGCATTTGGCGGTGACGTCCTTCCTGAGCGCGGCGATGGTTTCGCGGGCGATGACCTTGCCACCGATCGCTGCCTGGATCGGAATCTTGAACAGGTGGCGCGGGATCAGGTCCTTCAGCCGCTCGCACATGCCGCGGCCGCGGGCTTCGGCGGTGCCGCGGTGGACGATCATGCTGAGCGCGTCGACCGCCTCGTTGTTGACGAGGATGCTCATCTTGACGAGGTCGCCCTCGCGGTGCCCGATTTGATGGTAGTCGAAGCTCGCGTAACCGCGGCTGATGCTCTTCAACCGGTCGTAAAAATCGAACACCACTTCGTTGAGCGGCAATTCATAGACCAGCTGCGCGCGCCCGCCGACGTAGGTGAGCTGCTTCTGGATGCCGCGGCGGTCCTGGCACAACTTAAGGATCGCGCCGAGATATTCGTCGGGCACATAGATCGTCGCTTCGATCCACGGTTCCTCGATCACATCGATACGGTTGGGATCGGGCATGTCCGCGGGGTTGTGCAGCTCGATCGTATGCGCATCCTCGGTCTTCGACTTGGTGAGGTGCAACCGGTACACCACCGACGGCGCGGTGGTGATGAGGTCGAGGTCATATTCGCGGGAAAGCCGCTCCTGAATGATCTCGAGGTGGAGCAATCCCAGGAAACCGCAGCGGAACCCGAAGCCCAGCGCGGCGCTCGTCTCCATCTCGAAGGTGAAGCTCGCGTCGTTGAGGCGCAGCTTGCTGATCGAATCGCGCAGCTTTTCAAAGTCGTTGGCATCGGTCGGGAAAAGCCCGCAGAAGACCACCGGCTGCACTTCCTTGAAGCCGGGGAGCGGGGTGGTGGCGGGGCGCTTGGCATCGGTGATGGTGTCGCCGACGCGGGCCAGCGCGATGTCCTTGATCTGCGCGGTGATGAAGCCGATCTCGCCCGGGCCGAGCTCTTCGAGCTGTTCGATCTTGGGGCGCATGCAGCCCACCCGGTCGATGAGGTGGGTGGTGCCGGCGGCCATGAATTTGACGCTCTGCCCCTTGCGGATCGCGCCGTCGATCACGCGCACGAGGATCACGACGCCGAGGTAAGGGTCGTACCAGCTATCAACCAGCATCGCTTGCAGCGGCGCGTCGCGGTTGCCCTTTGGCGGGGGGATGCGGGTGACGACGGCCTCCAGCACCTCGTCGATGCCGATGCCCGATTTGGCGGAGGTTTCGACCGCGTTGTCGGCGGGCAGGCCGATGATCTCCTCGATCTCCGCCTTGACCTTGGGCACGTCCGCGGCGGGGAGGTCGATCTTGTTGATTACCGGCACGATCTCGTGGTCGTGCTCGATCGACTGATAGACGTTGGCGAGCGTCTGCGCCTCCACCCCCTGCGCCGCGTCGACCACCAGCAGCGCGCCTTCGCAAGCGGCGAGCGAGCGCGACACCTCATAGGCGAAGTCGACGTGCCCAGGCGTGTCCATCAGGTTGAGCTGGTAGGTGAGCCCGTCGGCGGCGGTGTAGTCGAGCCGTACCGTCTGCGCCTTGATGGTGATTCCGCGCTCCTTCTCGATATCCATATTATCGAGGACCTGCGCGGTCATCTCGCGGTCGGACAGGCCGCCGGTGCGCTGGATCAGCCGGTCGGCGAGCGTCGACTTACCGTGGTCGATGTGCGCGATGATCGAAAAGTTACGGATGCGGGAGAGGTCAGCCATATCGCCGGGCGCCCTAGCAAGCGCGGGCGACGGTGTCATGCGGCGCGGCGGATACGAAAAGGGCGGAGGTTCCCCCCCCCCCCGCCCTTTCACAAACTCGATGGACAGTGAGAGGGGATCAATCCTCCTCGTCAGCCTCCTCTTCCGCGGCGCGCAGGTTGACGCTCATCTCCGCGAGCTGGGTCATATTTTCGTCTGCGTCGTAAATCTCGGCAGTGATCTGATCGAGAGTTTCCGCCGCTTCCGTTTCATCGAGCGCTTCGGCGTAGGCCTTGGCGGTGCCAAAACCTGCGATGCCATAGTGGCACATGCGCTGGTACTGCGCGAGGATCACGACGTCACGCACCGCGCCGTCCTCAATGTCTTCCTCGACTGCGTGCTTCATGGCTTCCTTGCAGAGGCCTTCCATGCCCTTGCAATGTTCCTTGGAAACCTCGCCGCCGAAATCCTCGAGCAGCGACTTGATCGTGTCGGTATGCTTCTGGATACCGCTGACCGACTTTTCGAGCCGCTTCCTCAGCGTTTCGTCGGTCGCCTTCTTGGCAAGCTGCTCGACGACCTGACGCATCTGGTCGTTCGCCGACCAAAGATCCTGGAGTTCGCCTTCGTAGATGTCCTCGAGACTTTCGGGGGCTTCGCTCATGTCATTCTCCTTGAAGGTCGCTCCAGCGGTTGGCCGGGGTCAGGGGGGCGAACGGAGCGGGGCGACAGGAGTTCCGATGGCCTCAAAGCTTTTCGCCTTGATGTCAGTTGATCGCGACTAGTTGTGCGGGCGCGTCCACAGGTCGACCCGCCGCCGCGCATCGCGGGTCGTCGCGCGCGGGCGCAGCGCGCGGACGGCGGCGCGAGCGACATCCTCCAGCTTCTCCGCCTTGCTGGTCGTGACGCGGTGGTCCCAGGCCTTTTCCCCGCGTGCGTGCACCTCGCGCGCGATGCGGCCATAGATTCCCGCCGCCGACAGCACCGCCCAGCGCGAGCGCAGCGGTAGCCGCGCCGCGCCGATCCGCGCCGAGGCTTCGTACATGTCGACGAACTCGGCGAGCCACTTGGCCATCACCGCCAACCGCTTGCGATACATCGGGTGCATATGCATCCCCGGCGGAATGTCGGTGTCGGTCAGCCATTCTTCGGGAAGGTACAGCCGGTCGCCGGCGTAATCTTCGGCGATGTCGCGGGAGATGTTGGCCAGCTGGAACGCGATGCCGAGGTCGCAGGCGCGGTCGAGCGTATCCTCGTCATCCGCCGGCACCCCCATCACCTGCGCCATCATGCAACCGACCGATCCAGCGACATTGTAGCAGTAGGAGAACAGGTCCGCTTCGCTGCGCGGGCGCCAGCCGTCAGCATCGCGGTCGAACCCTTCGAGCAGCGCATCGACGAAGCGGCGCTCGATCGGCACCTCGCGGCGCAACTGCGCGAGCGCGTCGAACGCAGGTTCGCCGGTCGGCTCCCCCGCCCAGGCCCGGTCGGTGAGCGAGCGCACTCGCGCGGCGCGCTCCGCGGCTTCGGCCTCGGTCGGCGGGGTCATGTCGCCACCATGGTCCTGCCCATCGGCGATGTCGTCGCAGGCGCGGCACCAGGCGTAGAGCAGCCACGCCCGCTCGCGCGTCACCTTGTCGAACAGCTTGCTCGCGAATCGAAAGCTGCGCGAACCGCGCGCGATGCTGTCGCGGGCAAAGGCGATCAGCTCCGCCCGGCTCATCGTCGCGGGCGGGTCGGCGCTCACAGGTCGTCCGCGCTCATCGTGAAGATGGTGCGATGCGGCTGGTAGCTTCCCATCGCGTCGACGAGGTCGGGCAGCGTGTCGCGCACGATCATGATGTTCGCGTGCGCGGGGCGAATAAAGCCGACCTCCGCCATGTGCCGGTAGAACCCCACCAGCTGGTCGTAGAAGCCCGCCGCGTTGAGCAATCCCACCGGCTTGTTGTGATAGCCGAGCTGCGCCCAGCTGATCGCCTCCCACAACTCGTCCATCGTCCCCACCCCGCCGGGGAGGGTGACGAAACCGTCGGAGAGATCGGTGAACGCCTTCTTCCGTTCGTGCATGCCGGGGACGACGTGCAGTTCGGTGCAGCCGCGGTGTGCGACCTCGGCGCCGGTGAGCGCTTCGGGGATCACCCCGATCACCTCGCCCCCCGCCGCCAGCGCCGCATCCGCCACCGCGCCCATCAGCCCGAGCCGCCCGCCGCCGTAGACGACGCCGATCCCCCGCTCCGCCAACGTCCGCCCCACCTCATGCGCGAGCGCCATGAACAGCGGATTGGCGGGGGTCGCCGACCCACAATAGACCGCGAGGCGTTTCATGCTGCGCGTTCCTCCCCGATCATCAGCCGCGCGGTCGCCTTCGCGCTGCCGACGACGCCGGGGATGCCGGCACCCGGGTGGGTGCCCGCTCCGGCGAAGTAGAGGTTGTCGATCACGTCGTCGCGATTGTGGGTGCGAAACCAGGCGCTTTGCCACAGCAGTGGCTCGAGGCTGAAGGCGCTGCCGTGGTGCGCGTTGAGGTCGCGACCGAAGTCGGGCGGGGCGTAGTGGAAGCTCGTCACCACCTTGTCGTGGATGTCGGCGATGCCGCAGCGCTGCCCGACCGCGTCGATGATGCGGCGTTCGAGCTTCGGCCCCTCCACGCTCCAGTCGATGTCGAGCTTGCCCAAGTGCCCCACCGGCGCCAGCGCGTAGAAGGTCGCGTGCCCCGGCGGCGCCATATCCTTGTCGGTGGCAGTCGGGTGGTGGAGGTAGAGCGAGAAGTCCTCAGGCAGCACGCCGTTATTGTAGATGTCATCGAGCAGCCCGGCATAGCGCGGCCCGAACAGGATGCTGTGGTGCGCGATGTCGGGATATTCGCCCTTCAACCCGAAGTGCACCACGAACAGCGAGGGCGACCAGCGCTTGCGTGCGAGGCCGCGCGCGGCCTTGGCGCCGCGGCGATGGCCCTTCAGGAGATCGCGATAGCTGTGCATCACATCGGCGTTGGTGGCGACCATGTCCGCCGCACCGCGCCAGCCGCTGCGCGTGACGACGCCGGTCGCGCGATCGCCTTGGGTCACGATCTCCACCGCCGGGTCATCGAGCCGGAGTTCACCCCCCAACCGCTCGAAATGCGCGACCATCCCGGCGACCAGTGCATTGGTGCCGCCCTTGGCGAACCACACGCCACCGTCTTTCTCCAGCTTGTGGATAAGCGCGTAGATGCTCGACGTCTTGCGCGGGTCGCCGCCGACCAGCAGCGTGTGAAAGCTGAACGCCTCGCGCAGCCGCTCATCCTCGATAAAGGCGCTGACCATGCCGTAGACGCTGCGCCACGCCTGATATTTGGCGAGTGCCGGAGCTGCCTTGATCATCGCGCCAAAGTCGAGGAACGGGACGTGGCCGAGCTTGACGTAGCCCTCCTCATACACCCCGGCGCTGTAATCGAGGAAGCGCCGGTAGCCCTCGACATCCTTTGGGTTGAAGCGCGCGATGCCGTCGAACAGCTTTGCTTCGTCGTTGGTGTAGTCGAATTCGGAGCCGTCAGGCCAGGTCAGCCGGTAGAAGGGCTTTACCTCCATCAGCTCGACGTCGCGGGCCATGTCCGCACCCGTCAGCGCCCATAGCTCGCGCAGGCAGTTGGGGTCGGTGATGACGGTCGGCCCGGCGTCGAAGGTAAATCCCTCGCGCTTCCAGTGGTAGGCGCGCCCGCCGGGCTTGTCGCGGCCTTCGACGATGGTGGTGGCGATCCCCGCCGATTGCAGCCGAATGGCGAGCGCGAGGCCGCCGAAGCCTGCACCGATCACGATCGCTTGGCTTCCGCTGGCCGTACCCATCATCGCCTCATCATCGTCTGGAGAGCCGCTGCTATGGGCACCGGCGGACGCCCCGACAAGATGCGCAGCATGTCGGTGCGCGTGGTTTCGCCCGCATAAAATCGCTCAACGACATCGGCCGGCAGGCGGTAGAAATGCTGGAGCACCCGGTAGCGCTGTTCGGGCGGCGCGGCGTCGAACAGCATGCGGTCGAGCAGGCGGTAGAACCAGCCAGCGTTCCAGTGCGCCTCCGCCATGGTGCGCGTGGTCGCGGCGAGGTTGTCGAAAGGCCAACCCTTCGCCAGCGCGACCGCGGTTTCGGCGGCGCGGGGAAGCGAATAGCCGGTGGTCGGGTGGAACGCGCCCGCACGGGCACCGACGCGAGCGATGCGATCGCGATGCGGCCAGACGCTCTCGAACCGCCCGCCCTTGGTGACGGGGAGCGCGCCGCTTTCCTCGCGCTCGATCTCGGCGATGCGCCAACCTCTCGCGGTGGCGTAGTCGGCGATGCGCTGCCGCAGCATCGCAACGTCGATGGCGGGCGTGTCGCTGTAGTAGGTGTCCTCGACGAACAAGGTATCGGGTCCGAAGGGCAGCACGTAGACGAAGCGATAGCCGTCGATCTGCGCGACCGTTGCGTCCATGACGATCGGACGGGTGAGGCCGTGGGGTGCGTCCAGTCGCAGCATCTGGCCGAGGAACTTCTGCCACCCCGCATCGAAGCGCTGGCCCTCCACCCCCGGCCCGCGCGCGTCGAGCACGGCAGTGGCGGGTAGCGAGTCTCCCCTCCCGCTTGCGGGAGGGGTCGGGGGTGGATTCTCCGACGCTTGCGGCAGTGGCTCCTCCCCCACCCCCAGCGCCTCCCGCAGGCGGGAGGGGAGCGAAAATTGCAAACCATCGTCTAGAGGCACCACTGCCACCCCGCTCACCGCGCGCGTGCCGAGAGCCTCCCGCACCACCTCGTCCAGTCGCTCAGAGGTTATGCTGGCGTAACCCGTCGGCAGCGTCCGACGCCGCTCGGGAAAGGCGATCTCGTAGCTGTCCCAGCGCGCGACGATCAGCGGCTCGACCAAAGCGCGCGCGTCGCCGCGAAGGTCGCTGTCGAACAACGACCAGATGTGGTTGCCGCCAAAGCTCGGCCCCGCCTCATACAGGGTGACCTCCACCTCCGGCCGCCACTTCGCGAACGCCAGCGCCACCAGCCCGCCCGCCAGCCCGCCGCCCGCGATGGCGAGGTCGGGCCGGTTAGGACGCATCAATAGTCCCGCTTGATACGGACGTTGATGCTCTCATTGTTGAGCGTGGAGATCGCTGCAAGGATCGCCAGCCAGCGCGTCACCTGGAACTCGACCCGCGTCGCGCTGTAGCCCTGGCCGTCGGTGATGACCTCCACGAACAGGCGCCGCGTCAGATATTTGCCCGCCGCGATGCTCGTCCCCGCACCGAGTTCGGTGTTGGCGGGAAGGATGCGCAGCCGATCGAGCCCGGCGGCGCGGCGGATGGCGTTGATCGGATCGAGCCCGCCGCCCCCACTGCGCAGCGACGCCAGCGCCAGCCCCAGCTGGGCCGCTTCGGTGACGCTGATGTCGGTGATCGAACTGCCGAACAGGATGCGCGAGAGGAGCTCGTCCTCCGGCAGCGCGGGGGTCGAGGTGAAGCTGATTTCCGGCCGCTGCCCGGTGCCGCGCACGCGCACCTGTGCGTCGATGCCGCTGATATCGTCCTCCGCGACGATGTTGAGCACCGGATCGACCGGGGTGGCGCCGGTGAAGCGGATCTGCCCGGTGGTGAGCTCGAACCGCCGCCCGGCAAAGGTGTAATCGCCGCGGTCGAGCTCTGCGGTGCCGAGGATGCCGAATTCGTTGACCGGCCCGCGCACGCGCACGTCGGTCGACCACCAGCTGTCGAGCCCCATACCCGTGACGTGCAGGCTGTTGGTCCCCCGCGCCACCACATCGAGCCGCCACGGCGTCGAGGGCCGCGCGCGCTGACGGCCGCCGCCGCGGACGTTACGCTCGATCACATTGATCACCGGCAGCGCCTCCGCCGCCGTCGCGCGGCCGAGCACGTAATTCCCGTCGTCGATGACGAAATTCCCCGACAGCGTTCCGCCCGCGCCGTTGCTGAGCAGGCGACCGTTGCCGGTGACGCGCGCGGTGAGGTCATCGCGTTCGATCAGCAGCGCCCGCGTCGCGCGCAGCCGCATGTCCATGCCAAAGCCGTTGGCCGCGGCAAGGTCGATGTCGCCCTCACCCGTCACCGTCCCTCCGCCGCGCGTGGTGCCGGAGATGTTGCGCAGTTGCAGCCGCGAGCCGTCGAAGCGCCCGATCGCGCTGATCCCGTTGACGATGGTGCCCGTGGCGATGCTCTCGAACCGGGCGTCGCTGGTGCGCATCGCCCCGCGGATGCGCGGGCTGCGCAGCGTGCCGGTCACGTCGGCTGCGATGCCGAGCGGGCCCGACAGCACGAGGTTGTCGATGCCGGTCAGGCGCCACAGCACGCCCGCCTCGCCATTGTAGCGAAGTTGGGCCTGCAGCGGCGCGTTGGTCAGCCGCGCAACGATGTCGCCGCCGCGCGGGAGGGGCGCCATGCGCGCCTGCGCGCGGCCGATGACCTCTCCCCCACGCGAAACCACCGCTCGCGCTGCCGCGCCGGTCTCCGACAGCGCCGCGTTGAGGCCGACGTCGACCGGCCCGCTGCCATCGGTGAGCCCTGCGCGCGTGAGGTTGCGCAGGTTGAGCTGCGCACTGCCCGTCGGCAAGCCGCCGCGGCCGCGATAACTGACTGTGCCGCTCACCCGGCCGTCGAGGCCGAGATCGGGACGGAAGGCTGCGACAAGGCTCAGCGGCAGGTTCTGAAGCGTCGCGTCGACGTCGAGCCCGGCGCTGGTCGTCGCGCCCGACACTCGCACCCGTCCGCCCTCGAATACGAGGTCGGCAGGCTCGAGCCGCCAGCCGCCGGGCACTTTGACGAGTGTCGCAGGATTGACGAGCCGGATCGGACGCCGCGCCAGCGTTCCCGCGGCAAAGGCGCGGATGCGGTCGGGGGTCACATCCGCGGCCACGCGCAGCGACAACAGGCGGTTGCCGCCGGTGACGAAGCTAGCCCGCACCGGCCCCCGCCCGCCGATCAGGTTGGCGTCGGCGACGAAGCGATCGAAGCTCGTCGCGCCGTAGCGTACGCCGGTGCCGTCGAAGCGGCCCTGCACGGCGAGCCCGCGCGGGTCGAACAGGATCGTGCCATCGACGCGCCCCCGGTCGACCGAGATCTCTGGCGGCCCCGGGAAGCGCGCGTTGCTGAGCGCGAGCGCGAGCTGCGCGCGCTGTATGCCGCGCAGCACGTCGAGCCTGACCGTACCGTCAAGCCCGCCCCCCGCGAGCGTCAAAGGTCCGACAAGGCCGCCCGCCACGACGCTCACCCGCCCGCGCGCGACGGTGTCACCAACCGCCAGCCGCGCGATGTCAATCACCACCGGCCCCTGCGATAGAAGGATGCGGCCGGCTGCCTGATAGGGGCCGAGCAGCGACTGACCGCTCGACGTGAAGTCGAACCCGTCCGCGCGTGGAACCAGGTCAAGCCGAATGTTGCCGAGCTTCGCTGCGGGCAGCGGGTTGGCGAGTTGCAGCTGCACGCGCGGTCGGCTGATCGGGCCGTCGAGCGTCGCCACCACCGGGCCGTAGCGCGCGTGGCGACCGCGGCCGGTCAGCTGGAACGTGCCATCCGCGCGCCGCAACCCGCTCCCCGTGAGGTTGAGCAGAGGTGAGCGCAGCGTGAAGCGCGGGAAGCGCACGACCCCGTCGGTGCCTAAGTTGAGGTCGCCCTCGATCACCGGCAACCCGCCGGTCAGCGTGCGCAGGAAACCATTGTCGAGCCGCCGCACCGTCGCGCGGGCGCGTCCACCGAACGCCAGCGCGCCGTCGCGCCGCGCGGTGAGCGAGGTGACGAGGTCGACCCGGCCCAGCCCCTTGATCTCCAGCCCCGGCAGCGCGCCGTCAAACGCCCCGCGCGCCACCCCGGTGCGCAGGTTGGCGGTGAGCCCGATGCGCCCGTCGATCCCGCGCCCGCGGATGCGCATCAGGTCGGTGGTGAGCGTTTCGCCCGCGATGCGCACCACGCCCTCAGCCCGCAGGTCAGCGACGATCTGTTCGGCAAAAGCGCCGATGCCGCTCACCCGCGCGATGCGCAGCGACAGCGGCAACCGCGTCGCGACGCGCCCGATGATGCCTTCGCCCTGCGCCACCACGGCGTCGCCGCGGATATTGCCGAGCGCGGCCCAGGCGGCGGTCAGGCGGTAGTCGACGCGCGGTCCCTGAAACGGGCCGTCCGCGCGCAGCGCCAGCCGCACATTCTGGCCGGTCAGGTTCCGCACGAGCGCCTGCGGCTGACGCAGCCACAGGTTCGCATTGAGCCCGCTCAAACGGTTGTTGGCGAGGTCGACGGTGCCATCCCCGTCGAGCGTCAACTGCGCCGAAACGAGGTTGAGCCGACCGGTCCAGCGCCGGTTGTCGAACCGTCCGTCAAGGTCGATCGCCGCCCCTCCGGCGGTCAGCCGCTGCGGCAGTCCCGCGACGAACAGGTCGGGCCGCACGCGCCCGACCGCGGTGTAGCGCCCGCTCTGCGCGCCCAGTTGCAGTCGCGCGATGCTCGTCCCCTCGCTCTCGGCGAGCAGCGTCCCGCGCCAGTCGCGGTAGCGGCCCTGCCCGCGCACGATGGCGTCGACCGGGCGGGTGATACCAAGGAGGTTGGCGATCACCCCATCGCGCGGCGCGGTGAGCCGCCCGTCGATGTCGAAGTCCCCGCGATCGGGCGCGACCAGCAGCTTGCCGACGAGCGCATCGCCGCGCTCCACCCGCGCGTCGATATCGACGTCGGCGGTGCCGGTGCGGATTTCCGCCCGCGCGCGCAGCGAGGCGACTTCGGGGCGACCGGTGATGCTGGCGGGCAGGTTGAGCCGCCCGACCACCAGATTGCCGATGCGAATGTCGAAATCGGGGAGAATCGGCTTGTTGGGATCGCCCGGGTTGAGCTCGGGCACGCGCACCATGTCCGCTGTCGGGATGACGAGCGAGTCGATCGTCAGTCGGCGGCGGAGCGGAAAATCGAACGGCGACCAGTCGAGTCGCGCCTCCGGGATCGTCGCGAACAGTCCTTTGGGATCGTACAGCCGCACGTCACGCAGCACCGCGTCCTTGTAGATCGAACCTTCGATCCGGCCGACGCGGATGCGCAACCCGCTCTGCGGCGCGATCTCGGCGATGCGGTCGCTGAGGAAGCGGCGTCCGACGCCGCTATCCGCACCGACGTAGGCGATACCGACGAGCGCGAGCAACGCGGCGACAATGCCCAGCAGCCACAGCCCGACGCGACCGCGACGGCGGCGCTCGACGGGCGAGTCCTCATCCACCAGCGGGCCGATCGGCGCAGTGTCGGGGGCGAAATCCTCGCTCAGAACGCCTGCCCCAGGCTCACATACACGGCGATGCGGCTGTCGCCCGGACGCGGATTGAGCGGCGTGCCGACGTCGACACGGATCGGGCCGAAGTTCGTCGCATAACGCACGCCCACACCCGCGCCGATGCGCATGCTACCGATATCGGAGAAGCTCGGCAGCGCGGTCGGGTAGACATTGCCCGCGTCGATGAACGGTACGATCGAGAAATTGCCGAACGCGCGGATACGCGCCTCCGCCGCGAACTCGATCAGGCTCGTCCCGCCGAGCGGGCGCCCGTTGGGGGCGAGCGGACCGATGCGCTGGTAGCCGTAGCCGCGGACCGATCCGCCTCCGCCCGAATAAAGCCGCCGCGACGGCGCGATGTTGTCGCGCGACGCGCCCACGATCCCGGCAAGCCGCACACGACCGGCGAGCACCGTGCGGTCACCCACCGGGCGATAGTATGTGCCATCGAGCTGCCCGCGTGCGTAAGCGAAGGTGCCCTGGAGAAAGCTGATCTCCGGCGCGATGCGACCGGTCAACCGGAACCCGCGCGTCGGGTCGAGGAGGTTGTTCGAGCGGTCGTAGCTCAGCAGCCCGAACAGCCCGCCGATGACGTAGCGCCGCTTCGCCTCCGCATTCAGCGCGGGCACGAAGGCGAGCTCGTCGGTGCCGAGAACCTCCGCCCCCGCCGCCCACGACCAGACCTTTTGATAGATCAGCGTCGAAGGGCGTTCGACCCGGCCCTGAAGGTGGATCGTCTGCGCGCTGAACGCGTCGCTCTCGATATTGCTGACCAGCGCCTGCGCGGTCAGAACGCGGTCGCGTTCCAGCCAGTTGTTGCGGCGGAAGGTGACGCTGGCGAGTTGTTCGCGCGTGCCGATGATGCCGCGCAGGATCAGCGCGCCTTCCGGCGGGAATAGGTTGCGATTCTCCCAGCTCGCCTCCGCGCGGAAGCCTTGGCCCGTCGAATAGCCGATCAGTCCAGCGAGCGTGCGCTGGGGGCCTGCGGTCAGGTTGACGTCGAGGTCGACGTTCTGCCCATCGGCCGCTGCGCGCGGCGCAATCTCCACCGAATTGACGAGCCCGGTCGCGATCAGCGCACGGCGCAGATCCTCGACCGCCGACGCACGATACCATTCACCCGGCGAGAAACGTGCGATCCGCTGGAGGTGCCGCGCGCCGAGCAGCCCGCCATCATTGGCGACGATCTCCCCAAAGCGCAGCCGTGCTCCCGGCGTCACTGGCTGATCGAGCGTGCCGTCATAGGTCTCGTGATCGACGACCACCGTCTCCTCGCCGATCTCGGCGAAGGGGTAACCCGTCTCCCTCATGTCGTAGCGCAGGTTCTTCTGGCTGCCGATCAGGATGTCCGCGTCGATCGGGTCGCCGACCGCGATCGGATCGCCGATCGGGTTGCCGAACGACTGCCGCAGCCGCGCCGCCTCCGTTTCTCCCGCCGCGTCGAGCCCGCGCACGGTGACCCCGCGATAGGTGAACTGGCGCCCCACCGCCGCTTGCAGCACGATCTGCCAGCGATCACCGACGCGGCGCACTTCGGATTCCACCTCGGCATCATAATAGCCGGCGTTGCGCAGCAGCTGCCGAGCGAGGTCCACGTCCTCCCGGAGGCGGCGGTTGATCTGCGCGCCGTTGGCGCTGTCACCATCCTCCCGCCGCAGCGCCGAAAGCTCGCCGAAGCGTTCATTAAGCCAGTCGGCTTCGGGAAGATCGTCGAACCCCTGCACCGCCACCGAGTAGCGACGCGTCTCGCCTGCCGGAGCGACCTGCGTCTGCACCTCATCCGCAGCGAGCACGGGTGCGTCCGCCGGGGGCGCGAGCTTGCCCGCTGGGGGTATCGGAAAGGGCGGGTCGCTCTCCGCCGCCTGCGTGCCGTCAACCGGCGGCGGCAGCTGCGCGACGAGTGGGTCTTCTGCCGCACCGGGCAGCGCAGGCGTCGCGCTGTCGGTGGCCATTTGCGCCGGCGGCAGCGGCGCGAGCGGCGGCACCGCGCTCGCCGGATCGGGCCAGGCGACATCGGGCAGGCCCGGGACCGGCGGCAGCTCCGACAGCGGCGCGTTGGGGTCGAGCTCGCCCAGCGGATCGTCGCCGATCGGTGCCAGAGGGGGCAGCGGGGCGTCGGGGTCGATTGGCACCGCAGCGGGCGGCGTCGTGCTGGTCGCCGCGGAGGTCGCCGGGGTGCGCGTCTGCGCCATCGCCTGTCCGCCGCCGACGAGGAAAGCCCCGACGACCAGCGTCCGCGCCAAGCCGTGCCAACTCACGTCATGCCGCGCAAAGCTGCGGATCGAGCCAGACCTTGAAGGGAATTGCGTGAGGTTCAACAGGCCAAGCTCATCATGCCGCGGCGTCGACGGTGGTCGGAAATGCCATCGTCATCATCGCAGCCTCTGCTGGCACCGTCGCGAAAAAGCGTGGGACGATCAACCCTCGAACTGCATTACTGAGGATCGCGAGCGGGCGAGAGATGCTCAGCCAAGCCGCGCGCTCCCGCCGAAGCGACGTCCGAGCAGGGCCTGCAACGCCGCCGCACCGCCCGGTCCCGGCAAGTCGACGGGCGCGGGGACGAGGGCCTCCGCACGTTGATAGAGCCGCTGCGACGCGGCGATCATGCGCCGCACCTCGTCCGGCAGACGGGCGAGTTCCTGCGCGCTGCCGGTTCTCACCCACTCCGGACCGCGGTCCAGCGCTGCGTCCCCGCGCCGCTCCATTGCCCAGGCGATGATGTGCATCAGGCGGCTCGTCAGCCGGAGCGATTCACAGGCGAGTGCGACGCCCAGCGCCGGATCCTGCCGCCCCTCCCAACCATCATAGGGGTGTGCGGCTTCGCCCAGGGGCGCGCGCGCCGCGTCGAACCAGTCGCGCGCTTCGTTGGCGAGCGCGACCGCGTCGCGGTAAAGCGCCTCCACCAGCGGCACCGCCAGCTCGCCCGCCCTCACGCGATGATGTCCGGGACGAGTTGATCCTCGAGCCAGCTGATCTCGTCACGCAGCAACAGCTTGCGCTTTTTCAGTCGGGCGATGGCGAGCATGTCAGGGCGTGCCGAGGCGGCTATCGCCGCGACCGCCGTGTCGAGGTCGCGATGTTCGAGGCGCAGTCCCTCCAGGCGTCGCTCCATCTCTTCGGCGGTCATGACCTGCGGTCCTAATCATATCGTCGGCGGGGACAAGCCGGGCGCGCGCGATCGGTTCGGCGACAGCCTCATACGGCTGGTCGCACCTGCCTTCAGAGTATGGGAGACATTCGCCCCCTTTCATGTTCCACTGACTGTTCGGAGTCGTGTGTGGCATCCGAGTCGGACCGCCACCGCCGCTCCTCCCCCCCGCCGTGGGTTCATCCTCCGGCACGGCACAAGGAGACGTCTGCGATGAGCATGTCCGCCGCCCAATCCTCCCACATCAGCGCGCTTCGATCGCGCCACGCCGAGATCGACGCGGCGTTGAACCAGGAGATTGCGCGACCGCGACCCGATCAAAGCCTCATCGCGCGACTGAAAAAGGCCAAGCTCAGGCTCAAGGACGCACTCGCGACCGACTGAGCTGGCGGCTGCAAGGGGGGCACGCGCCAGACCGCGCCCCATATCGCGCGCGTCGCTCTTGCTGCGTCGCCTAATCGTCGCGTGAGACTCGCTCCTGGCGCTCGTGGCGTTCCTGCGCCTCGAGCGTCATGGTCGCGATCGGTCGGGCGATCAGTCGCCCGATCGAGATAGGCTCGCCCGTGACTTCGCAGTAGCCGTATTCGCCCTCGTCGATGCGGCGCAGCGCGGCGTCGATCTTGGCGATCAGTTTGCGTTGCCGATCGCGGGTGCGCAGTTCAATCGCCCAGTCGGTTTCGCTGGAGGCGCGATCGGTGAGGTCGGGTTCGCGCAGCGGCTCGTCCTGCAGCTGGGCCAGCGTCGCTTCCGATTCCTGGACTATATCCCGCTTCCAGTCGGTCAGCATGCGCCGGAAAAACGCCACTTGGCGTTCGTTCATAAATTCTTCGTCGGCGGTCGGGACGTAACCATCCTCGCCGGAGACAGACTGCGGCGACGGGGCTTCGAGCGCCCCGCCCCCGCGCTTTTTCGCGCTAGAACTCATCCCTCGGCTCCCGCTGCCGACCACTGCCGTGGCTGGCGAAGCGGCGCCTAGACGATGGGCGAATCCCCCGCAAGCGCCGGAATCATGCGCCCCGATGACGCGGAGGTCGTCGCAGAGTCCAGAAACGGCACAGCCAAGTCGCTGAAATACCGGGCCAACTGGTGCCGACGCTACCATTTCAAGAGCGAGTTGGTTAAGATGATTGCAGGGAAACATTGTCATCCTCCATGTCGCAAAACCGCTGGTCGTCCCTGCGACGCGGCGGACATTGCGGAACAAGTGGACTTTTCAGCATGTCGGTTCGTAGCGCTCTTGCCAGACTTTGTGCCTGCACCTGCGGCGGCGCCCTTCTCGGGGGCGGCGCGGTGCATGTGTCGCAGCCGGCACAGCGGAGCGAACGCGTGAGTGTGGTGCGGGAGGCGCCTCGCGTCCGCGCCCGGGTTGCGCATGCCCGTCCAAAGGCGCGCCGGGTCGTAACCCGCCAGCGCACCGTCGCCCGCGCGCGGACCGTCCAGCGTGTCCGCCGGGTCGTAACGCGTCGCACCATCTACCCCGGCCAGCCGGTCGTGACGCGCGTTCCCTACGCTGCCGCCGCACCGATGCCGCTCCCGTACCCTGCCCGTGATGGCGCTCCCTACAGCTGGGGTGGCGGTGCCGCGCCGGTGGTCGTGGGTGGCGGCATCGGCGGCGGGTTCGGCGGGGGCCTGGTCGGTGGTATCATCGGTGGCTTCTTTGGTGGCGGCAGCGGCGGTGGCGGGAGCAACATCGTCATCTCGTCCACCAGCAGCGGCGGTTCGACGAGCAGTTCGACCGGTGGCCTGACTTCGACCGGCGGCTCAACCTCCACCTCGACCGGTGGCATCTCGTCGACTGGCGGCTCGACGTCGACATCGACCGGCGGCGTGAGCTCGACCTCGTCGAGCACCTCGGGCGGTGTGTCGACCTCCACCGGGGGCATCAGTTCGACCAGTTCGACCGGTGGCGTGAGCACGTCCACGGGTGGCGTTTCCTCGTCGACGGGCGGCGTATCAACGTCGACCGGCGGGGTATCCACCTCAACCGGAGGGGTTTCGACCTCGACCGGCGGCGTCAGCACCTCCAGCGGCGTCTCGACCTCGACCGGTGGGGTTTCCACTTCTACCGGCGGCGTCAGCACCTCGAGCGGCAATTACAGCAGCAGTTCCTCGTCGAGCTCCTCGTCGTCCTCGTCGTCTTCGTCATCCTCCTCGTCTTCGAGCTCGTCGGGCGTCGGCGGGTCGTCGAGCTTCGGCACCACCACCAGCGGCGGTTCTTCGACCGGCTCGTCCAGTTCGACCTCGTCGGGCGGCAGCTCGACCTCGTCGGGGATCACCTCGACCTCGTCGAGTTTCGGCGCGACCAGTTCTTCGTCGTCGTCTTCGTCGTCCTCCTCCTCGTCTTCGTCCTCTTCATCGTCGTCGGGCGGGGGAACGGGTCCGGGCGGGCCGACCGATGTGCCTGCGCCGCCGATGCTGCTCCTGTTCGGCGCGGGCGCGGCGGGGCTGATCGCACGCGGCCGCCTCGCCAAGCGCAAGCGCGACACGCGCGCCTGACGCGTCCAGTTCAGGGCGCCGCCGTCGCCTCCACTCGGCGGCAGCGCCCTCTCAAAAGCCCCCCCGGCAGCGCCGCGGGGGCTTTTTTGTGGCGTGCGCGGCGCCACCCGCATAAGCGGCAGCGATGCACGACATTCGCCTGTTGAGAGACGATCCTGCCACCTTCGATGCCGGGCTCGGCCGCCGTGGCCTCCCCGCGCAGGCGGCGGAGCTGGCCGCAATCGACTCCGACCATCGCGCCAAGCTGACGCGCGCGCAGGAACTGCTCGCCCGCCGCAACGCCGCGTCGAAGGCGATCGGGGCCGCCAAAGCCGCATGTGACGAGGCGCAGGCGAATGCGTTGATGGCCGAGGTCGCCGAACTTAAGACGGAGCTGCCCGCGCTCGAGGCCGAAGCCGACGCGCTGGGCCGCGACCTTCACGAACGCCTTGCCGCCCTGCCCAACCTCCCCGCCAGCGACGTGCCCGACGGGGAGGACGAAAGCGGCAACGTTGAACTGAAACGCTGGGGCACACCGCGCGCGTTCGACTTTACCCCGCAGGAGCACGCCGATTTCGCCCCCGCGCTGGGCCTCGATTTCGAGACCGCGGCGAAAATGTCGGGCGCGCGCTTCGCCTTTCTGTGGGGCGACCTCGCTCGCCTCGAACGCGCGCTCGGCCAATATATGCTCGACATGCAGGTGCGTGAGGCGGGCTATACGGAGTGCGCGACGCCGCTAATGGTGCGCGACGACGCCGCCTACGGCACCGCGCAGCTCCCGAAGTTCTCTGACGATCTGTTCCGCACCACCGACGGCCGCTGGCTGATCTCCACCGCGGAGATGAGCCTCACCAACGCTGTGCGCGAACGCATCTTCGACGCCGCGGAGCTGCCGCTGCGGCTGACTGCGCTCACGCCCTGCTTCCGCTCGGAGGCTGGGGCGGCGGGGCGCGATACGCGCGGTTACATTCGCCAGCATCAGTTCTGGAAGGTGGAGCTGGTCAGCATCGTCGCGCCGGAGGACAGCGATGCCGAGCACGAACGGATGACCCGCGCGGCGGAGGCGGTGCTCGAATCGCTCGACCTCCCCTACCGCCGCATGCTGCTGTGTGCGGGCGACATGGGCTTTTCCGCGCGCAAGACCTACGACCTCGAGGTGTGGCTGCCCGGCCAGGGCACCTATCGCGAAATTTCGAGCTGCTCCAACGTCGGCGACTTTCAGGCGCGCCGGATGGACGCCCGCTACCGGCCGGAGGGAGCGAAGGGCACGGCATTTGTGCATACGCTGAACGGCTCAGGACTCGCGGTCGGTCGGACGCTGGTGGCGGTGCTCGAAAATTATCAGCATAGCGATGGCAGCGTCACCATCCCGGCGCCGCTGCGCCCCTACATGGGCGGCGTCGAACGCCTGACCCCGCGGAGCTGAGCAACGTGCGCATCCTCCTCACCAACGACGACGGCATCCACGCGCCGGGGTTGAAGATCCTCGAAGCGATCGCTGCGGAGCTGAGCGACGACGTCTATGTCTGCGCGCCGATGGAGGAGCAGTCGGGCGCGGGGCATTCGCTCACCCTGTCGCGCCCGGTGCGCGTGCGGCATCACAGCGAACGGCGCTGGTCGGTATCCGGCACGCCCACCGATGCGGTGATGATGGCCATCGGGGAGCTAATGGACGGGCCGCCCGACCTCATCCTCTCGGGCGTCAACCGCGGCGCCAATCTCGGCGACGACATCACTTATTCGGGAACCGTGTCCGCGGCCATCGAGGGCACGCTCGCGGGTATCCGCTCGATCGCGCTGAGCCAGGTCTATGCGCGGCAGGGCATGGCCGACCGCGTGCCCTTTTCGGTCGCGAGCGCGTGGGGGGCGCGGGTGCTGCGCCCGCTGCTCGACTATCCCTTCCCCGAACGCACGCTCATCAACATCAACTTCCCCGCCTGCGAGCCCGACGAGGTGAGCGGGGTGCGGGTCGTGCGGCAGGGCTTTCACGATTACGCTCGCGGCTCGATCGTGCGTGGCACCGACCCGCGCGGCTACCCCTACTTCTGGTTTGGGCTGCACGGCATCGAACATACGCCGGGACAGGATACCGACCTCGAAGCGATCGCGGAGCGCACGATTGCGGTTACCCCGCTCGGCGTCGACCTGACGCATCACGCCTCTCTCGCCGCGCTGGCGGAGCGCATGGGCGGGAGCAACTAACCGATGAAGCGCCGCGTATCGCCGCCGCGCAAATTCTCACCGCTCAGGCGCGCGACCAACATTCCCGTTTGGGCCGACGTCGCCGCGCGGCTGGGATTGGTCTTTTTCCTGATCGGCATCGTCGTCGCGGTGCACTGGTTCGACCGCGAGGGACTTCAGGACAATCACGATAATGTCGTGAGCTTCCTGGATGTTGTCTACTTCACGATGATCTCGATCACCACCACTGGGTTCGGCGACATCGCGCCGATCTCCGACCGGTCGAGACTGATCGAGGCGGTCATCGTGACGCCGATCCGCATGGCGGTGATCTTCGTCTTCGTCGGCACCGCCTACACCTTCGTCATCAAGAAAAGCTGGGAGAAATGGCACATGGCGCGCATTCAAAGGGCGCTGTCGGGCCACATCGTCGTGCTCGGCTTCGGCGTCAGCGGCTCCGAAGCGGTGCGCGAACTGATCGCACGGGGTACCGAGGCGGGGAACATCGTCGTCGTCGAACGCGATCCGGAGCGGCTTGAAGAGGCCGAAGCGATGGGCTGCGTCACGCTGGAGGGCGACGCGACGCGCGATGAAACGTTGCTCGACGTCCGCATCGAAACCGCAAGCGCGGTGCTGGTGAGCGCGGGGCGCGACGATACCGGCATCCTAATCGTGCTCACCGTGCGCCACCTCGTCCCCGAGGTGCCGATCACCGTCGTGGTGCGCGCGGCGGATAACGAGCTGCTCGCGCGGCAGGCGGGGGCGACAACGGTCATCAATCCGGTGAGCTTTACCGGGCTGCTGCTCGCGGGATCGGCGCAGGGCGAACATGTCAGCGACTATCTCGCCGACCTCGCCTCCATTTCGGGCGACGTGCAGCTGGTCGAGCGCGAGGTGCGCGCGGACGAGGTTGGGCGCAGCATCGACGAGCTCGCCACCGGCGGGCGCGGCATGCGCATCTACCGCAACGGAGAGACGATCGGCTTTTGGGAGCACGGAGCGCGCATGCTCCAGACCGGCGACCGCGTGGTCGAGGTGCTACCGATCAAGGGACCGCTCTAAGCAATCAGCTGCGCAGCCAACGTGGCGGCGGCGTTGCGGATGTCGGGCACGGCCGTCACCTCCCACCAGCGCCCGCGCGTCGGCGGACCGATTAGGTAGAGCCACGGCACGCTCGCGCCGTCGCAGTCGACGGCGCGGCTCCGTTCATCGCAGGCGATGCCCAGGCCGAGCGGGTCAGGCACGATCGCACCCTCTCCAGCGAGCTGGTCGATCAGCGCATTCCCTCGCCCGAATTCACTGGCCGCGCCGGTGCAGTTTATGATCCGCGCGACAATCGCAGTCCCTTCGCCGCCGCCGCGGCTTGCCCAACGCACGCGCACACCATCGCCGCTCTGGCTCACGGCCGTCAGGCGGCCCGCCACCACGCGCAGCGCGCCGTCGGCGATCTGCGCGTCGATCGTCGCCGCCACATCGGGGGCGAGGCGGTGACGGTGCACATCCCACCATGGGCGCAGGTGGCGAAGGAAGCGGCGACGGGTCGCATCGTCCGACTCTTCCCAGGCGCTCTGCGTCACCGGTCGCCACGCGTCGATCACACGGCGCCAGTCCGCGGCGCGAGACGCGGCCCGCGTCTCTCGCAGCATCAGCGACAAGGCACGCGGCGCAGGTGACGGCGCGTCGAGCGGCGGCTCGGGCGCGATTGCATGCGCGCGCGGCAGCAATCCTCGCCGCGATAGCGCGACAACCTCGCCTCGGTGTCCGCGCGTTGCCAGCGACAGCGCGAGGTCGACCATCGTCAGCCCCGTGCCGAGCAGCAATACCAGCGCATCGGTGGCGAGCTCGTCGAGCGCATTGGGCGCCCACGGATCGGGCGCATACGACTCCGGCGGCAACGCGGCGTCGGCGATAATCGCCGGCGTAACCGGCGGCGCGTTGCCGGTCGCGAGCACCACCGCATCGGCATGCAGCGGGGCTCCGCGGTCGAGCGTCAGCGCCGCCTTGCCATCATATCGTGCCGCAACGACCTGCGCGTCGATGTGGCACAGGCGGCCGTTGCTGCGGGCGACCAGCGCCGCAAAATCCTCCGCCAGGTAGCGCGCGTAGTCGGGTCTCGGCGCGAAGTTGTCGGCGACCTCGTGCGCAGCGCGCCAGTCGGCGAACGCGGCAACCTCCCGTGCGTCGTAGCCCATGCGCGGCTGGGGGACGTTGAGCCGGTGCCATGGTGCCGCGCGACCGTAGGCGAGCCCGGCGCCAACCGGCCCCGGTCCGATTACCGTCACGCGGACGTGCGGCGCGTCGATCAGTCGTCGCGCCAGCGCCAGCGCAGAAAAGCCCGCGCCGACGATCGCGACATGCCGCGCAGGCGCGCTCAGATCACCCAGGAGAAGCTGTCCGCGTCCTTCGCACCGGCCTGCAGCCCGCGGGCGGCAGCGCGGCGCGTCATGTAGCCGTACAGACCGACGACCGTCTTGCTCGCCGCATCGACGAACAGCGCCGGCACGACCGCATGAACGAGGCAGCGCACGCCGCCGGAGATCATCTTCACGCCAAACATGCCCGCGGTGCGGGCGTGCTCTCCATAGCTTTCGCCGATGGCCTCCGGATGTGCGATGAAGGTGCGATGCAACAGTCTCATGACGCTATGAGATAGAGTTGCACGCCCGCACGACGCAAGCGGCTTTCGCCACACCGGGCGCGTAAGACGACGATGTGACATTTGGGCGCGAGCGCGCTACAGGCGGTCGCCTGCCATGAATCAGATCACCCTCCCCACGCCGCCCAAGGTCGGCCTGGTCAGCCTCGGCTGTCCGAAGGCGCTCGTCGATTCCGAGCGCATCCTGACGCGTCTGCGCGCCGACGGCTACCAAATGTCGCCCGACTATGCCGGCGCCGACGTGGTGCTGGTCAACACCTGCGGCTTTCTCGACAGCGCCAAGGAAGAGAGCCTCGAAGCGATAGGCGAGGCGATCGCGGAGAACGGGCGCGTCATCGTCACCGGCTGCCTTGGGCGCGAGGCGGAGGTCATCCGCGAACGCTTCCCCCAGGTGCTCGCGATCACCGGCCCGCAGCAATATGAAAGCGTCGTCAGCGCGGTGCACGAAGCGGCGCCGCCGTCGCTGTCGCCCTACCTCGACCTCATCCCGCAGGCGCGCGGCGGCGAGGATATCGACGCGGCGACGATGAAGCTGACGCCGCGCCACTACGCCTATGTGAAGATCGCGGAGGGCTGCAATCACAGCTGCGCCTTCTGCATCATCCCCGCGATCCGCGGCCGGCTCGCCAGCCGCCGTGTCGACGCGGTGCTGCGCGAATGCGAGAAGCTGGTCGCGAGCGGCACGCGCGAGTTGCTGATCATCAGCCAGGACACCTCCGCCTACGGGGTCGACGTGCGGCACGAGCCGCGCAGTTGGCGCGGGCTGGAGGTGCGCACGCACATGACCGACCTCGCGCGCGCGCTGGGCGAGCTGCGCTGCCCCGACGGCACGCGACCGTGGGTGCGGCTGCACTATGTCTACCCCTACCCCCATGTCGACGCGGTCATTCCGCTGATGGCGGAGGGGCTGATCACCCCCTACCTCGACATTCCCTTCCAGCATGCGAGCCCCGCGGTGCTGCGCGCGATGCGGCGACCGGCCAACGAAGCGCGCGTGCTCGAACGCATCGCCGCGTGGCGTGAGGTGTGCCCGGAGATCGCAATCCGCTCGTCATTCGTGGTCGGCTTCCCGGGTGAGACCGAAGCGGACTTCCAATATTTGCTCGAATGGCTCGAAGCGGCGCAGCTCGACCGTGTCGGCGCATTCCGGTTCGAGCCGGTGGCAGGCGCCGCCGCCAACGCGCTCCCCGATCCGGTGCCGGAGGCGGTCAAGGAGGAACGCTACGCCCGCCTGATGGAGCTGACCGAGCGCATCAGCGCCGCCAAGCTCGCCGCCAAGGTCGGGCGCGTCCTTCCGGTCATCATCGACGAGGTGGGCGAGCCGGATGAGGACGGCAGCATCGGCGCCACCGGCCGCAGCCAGGCGGACGCGCCGGAGATCGACGGCCACGTCTACCTCCGCGACGTCGCGCCGAGCCTCGCTGCGGGTGATATCGTGCCGGTGCTGGTCGAGGACGCCGACGCGCACGACCTCTACGGCGTGGTCGCCTGACGCACCCATTCCAGCGCGAACCCGTGTTGCGAGCGCCTCTTGTCCCCGCGCAGGCGGGGACCTGCGTCATTGCGCGAATGCCATCCGGCTCCCGCCTGCGCGGGGGCAAGGGAACAGGCGCCAGTCGACTTGCGCATTGCTGACACTGACGTAAGTTACCGCTGCACCATCGGGCAGCAGGAGAGACAGCATGGCCGACGCCGATCCCGCTTTCGCTCGGTCCACGCATCCAATCGCCGCCGCTCCGGTCGACGCCGACGTGCTGATCGTCGGCGCGGGTATTTCCGGCATCGGCATGGCGGTGCACCTCGGTCAGGAATGTCCGAACGAGCGCTACATCGTCCTCGAGCGCCGCGCGGACCTTGGCGGGACCTGGGACCTGTTCCGCTACCCCGGCATCCGCAGCGACAGCGACATGCACACGCTCGGCTACAGCTTCGAGCCGTGGCGTGAGGAAAAGGCGATCGCCGACGGACCGAACATCCTCGCCTACCTTAACCGCGTCGCGGACGAACGGGGCGTGCGACCGCACATCCGCTTTCGCCACAAGGTCATTGCCGCGCGCTGGTCGAGCGCGGAGGCAGGCTGGTCGGTCGACGTCGAGGTGGAGGCGGACGGCGCACCGCCTCGCTGCGAGACGATCACCGCTCGCTGGCTCTATATGGGCTCGGGCTACTACGACTATGATCAGGGGCACGATCCCCAGTTCCCCGGCCGAGAGGCGTTCGGCGGGGAGGTCATCCATCCGCAGTTCTGGCCAGAAAACTACGACTACAGCGGCAAGCGCATCGTCGTGATCGGCTCGGGCGCGACCGCGGTGACACTGGTCCCGAACCTCACCCGCGGCGGCGCGGCGCATGTCACCATGCTTCAGCGCACGCCGACCTGGTATTTCGTGCGTCCGTCGGAGGACCGCTTCGCCAACACCCTGCGGCGCTTCCTTTCGCCGGAACTGGCCTACCGGCTGACGCGGTTCAAGAACGTGCGGCTGCAGAACTACGGTTTCAAATTCGCCCGCTCGAAGCCCGACAAGATGGGCGCGCGGCTGCTCCAAGGCGTGCGCGAGGGGCTTGGGGCGGACAAGTTCGACCCCGCCGACTACACGCCGCCCTACGGCCCGTGGGAGCAGCGGCTGTGCCTTGTCCCCGACAATGACCTGTTCGCGGAGATCCGCTCGGGCCGCGCGGAGGTGGTGACCGACCATATCGAGCGCTTTGACGCAACCGGCATCCAGCTCAAATCAGGCCGCCATCTTGACGCGGACGTGATCGTCACCGCCACGGGGCTCAAGCTGGCGGTGGCCGGCAAGGTGGCGTTCGAGGTCGATGGGCGCCCGATCAACTGGCACGACCATTTCTACTACAAGGGCTCGATGTTTTCGAACATTCCGAACCTGACGCTGGTGTTCGGCTACCTCAACGCGAGCTGGACCTTGAAGGCGGATATCGTGTCGCTGTTCACCTGCCGCGTCCTCAACGACATGCGCGCGCGCGGCGCGGACATCGCCGTGCCGCAACTCGACGAGGCGGACGCGCAGGCGGCGGACGTCGTGTTCGATTTCTCGAGCGGCTACGTCCAGCGCGCGCTCGATACCTTGCCGCAGAACGGTTCGGACGATCCGTGGCGGCTCAACCAGGATTATCTGCACGATCAGTGGCTGTTGACCAAGGGGCCGCTCAACGACGGCGTACTGCGCTTCCACCGCGCGGGCGTCGGCGCGGTGCCGCACGTCCCGGTGCGCGCGCCGGCGGGGCGTGAGCCGGCGCTGGCGTAGGCGGGTCGCGCCACCCACACGTGCTCCAGCCTCTGCCGGAGCGGGGTGAAATCGTCGCCCGTGGCGGGATCAGGACGGTGCCCAGCCCGATACGCGATCCAACCGCACCCCACCTCATCGTTAAAGGAGGGGCCGCCTATACTTACCGCACCGCGCTTAAATCGGGGGTGCGGCCGCGGGCCATGACCCATTGCACGCGTTCGAGCACTCGCGCGTCGGTGAGCGGGTCGCCGTCAACTGCGATCATGTCGCCCGACATTCCGGGGGCGAGCTTGCCAATCTCGCGCTCCATCCCGAGTGCACGGGCGGCGGTGGTGGTGGCGCTAACCAGCGCCTCGCGCGGGCTCATTCCGGCGTCGACGAGCAGCTGGAACTCCTGCCCGTTCTCGCCGTGCGGAAATACGCCGGCGTCGGTGCCGAACGCCACAGGCACCCCGTTACGCCGCGCGGCCTGCACGTTGCGACCGAGATACTGCAGCGTCTCGCGGATCTTCGCCTCGACCGTCGGGGTGTAGACGTTGCGCCCCAGACCGCTGCGCACCTGCGTAAGTGCGCGCAGCGTCGGCACGAGGTAGCTGCCCCGCGTGCGCATCTCTCGCGCGCCCGCGTCGTCGAGGAAGGTGCCGTGGTCGATGGTGTCGAAGCCTGCGCGCGCCGCGGCTTCGATGCCGCGCGCGCCATGCGCATGGCCCATCACGCGCAGTCCAAGACTGTGCGCGGTGGTGACGATGCTCGACAGTTCTTCGGGAGTGAAGTGCGCCTCGAGCCCGCGGCCCTGCTGGGACAGCACGCCGCCGGTGACGGTGACCTTGATCACATCGGAGCCCGCGCGCGATGCCTCACGCACCCGCGACGCGCACTCAACGGCGCCGGTGCACGTGAAGCCGCTCGACAGCGCGTGGATGACATCCTCGCGGAAGCCCGACACGTCGCCATGCCCGCCGATGATCGACAGCGCAGGGCCTGCGGCGATGATGCGCGGCCCGCTCAGCACCCCGCCATCAATCCCGCGGCGCAGCACGAACGCGGTCTGCCGCGCCGAGCCCGCCTCGCGCACGGTGGTGAATCCTGCGCGCAACGTGCGCATCGCGTTGCGCACGCCCAGCACCACGCCCCATTCGTCGGGATCGACCGCCTCCCGCCAGAACTCGCCCGACGGATCGCCAGTGAGGTGGACGTGGAGGTCGATCAGCCCCGGCAGCACCGTGCGCGTGCGCTGGTCGATGACCCGCGCGCCTTCCGGGGCGGGCTGAAACCCGCTCGCGATCGAGGTGATGCGGCCGTCGGTCACCGTGATTGTCGACGGCCCGAGCGGCGCCGCCTCCGCATCCGCAATGATGCGACCCGCGTGCACGACAACCGTCTCTGCCTGAGCCGCACCAGACGCGCAGGCCAGCGCCATCGCGCCGACCGCGCTCCACCATTTCGACCGCATGATCGCTTTCCCCTCCGCTCGAACCCATGGGAGAGTGCGGCGGCAGGGCTGCCCGCGCAAGACGAAAAAAGAGGGGCGGCACCGCTTCCGTGCCGCCCCATCAGGAGGGGTCAGTGTCGCTTCAAGTTACCAAAAGATGCCGTAGACCACGTCGACCACGCGGCCGGTGCGCAGGTCGATCAGCAGCGCATCGTCCCAATAGCGGACCCAGCGATAGGGGCCGTAGGCTTGCGGCAGGCGGTAATACCCGGGATCGCTGATGGCGTAGCGATCGCCCCAGAAGCCCGAGCCGAGCGTGATTCCGATCGACAGCCGCCGATACCCCCAGCCACTATAGGGCGCGTAATAACGCGGCATGCGGTAGAGGGTGGAATAGCGCTGGCGGTAGCCCTGCCAGTCGTAACGGCGATCCCCGCGCCAATCCCGGCTCCACGCCGCGCCGTAGCTCGGTTCATAGCCCGAACCATAGCGCGACCCGTAGCGATAAGCGCTGTTCGAGCCGTAGGTCCCATAGGAGCCATAGCGCCCGTCGCGCCGCCAGCTGCTGTCATCGCCGCGTCGCTCGTTACCGCGCGCATCCTCGCCACGGCGATAGGCGTAGGCACCGCCAGTGCGCCCGGCCTCGACCGGCTGGGATGAGCGCCAGTCAGCGCGGCCGTCGCGGCGCCCCGCGGCCCAGTCGCGTGCTTCAGGGCCCGCGCCGGGGTTGTGGCGAGCCGCGCTGCCGTCGCGCCAAGCGCCACCGGTCCAGCCGGGCCGCTCGCGCTGCGCCTGCGGAGGAGGCGGCGCTTGTGTGATCGGAGGAACGTCGCCGCCGCGCCAGCGCTGCGCGCGATCGGCATCGCCGCGCTGCTGGGGCACGCCCCGCTCTCGCCCAGCCCATTCGGGGCGCGCAGAGGCGTCGGGAGCGGACCGCATCCATCCGCGACCCTCCCGCGCACGCTCCTCATGTTGAGGCCGCTCGGCACGCTCCGCATCCTGCGCTGCGGCAGCGACAGGGGTCAGCACAGTGGCGGCAGCGAGCGCCGCGATCATCCAGCGAGTTTTCATCGTCGTCACTTCCCACGCCGGCGCCAATCGGACCGGTTCGAGTCGGAACGCTATGTGACGTCAACTGTCGCGCCACTGAATGAACGGATTGTCAGAGCCGCAGCCCCGCAGTCTCCTCCGCGCCGATCATCAGGTTGAGGTTCTGAACGCAGCTGCCGCCCGCACCCTTGCCGAGATTGTCGAGCCTGGCGACCAACCGCACCTGGCGCCCGTCCTGAGATGCGAACAGCGCGAGGTCGATGCGATCGGTTGGCGGCGCATCGGTGCGCAGCAGCAACTCCCCCTCCTCGACAAGCCCGCTCACCCGCACCGTGGCCGTTCCCGCATAATGGGCGCACCACGCGGCGAGCAGCTCCTCGGCGGGGGCGATGCGGGGGTCTGCATCGCGCAGCAGCGGCACCTCCACCACCATGCCCCGATGCGCCGGAACGACCGCCGGCGCGAACAGCGGGGCGTGGGTCAGCCCCGCACGCTCGCGCATTTCGGGGAGGTGCTTGTGGTCGACCCCAAAACCATAGCCGCGCCAGGCGATCCCACGATCCGCCTCGAAGCGCGCGATCAGCGCCTTGCCTCCGCCCGAATAGCCCGACACCGCGTGACAGGAGAGCGGCAGGTCGGCCGGCACCAACCGGGCAGCGACCAGAGGGGCGACCAGCGCCACGAAGCCCAGCGCATAGCAGCCCGGATTGGTGACCCGCCCCGCCTGCGCGATCGCTTCGCGTTGGCCCTCGCGCAACTCGGCGAAACCGTAGGTCCACGCGGGATCGACGCGATGCGCGCTCGATGCGTCGATCAACCGCGTGTCGCCACCCGCCGCAAGGTCGACCGCTTCGCGTGCCGCATCGTCGGGGAGGCAGAGGATCGTGACATCCGCCGATCGCATCGCCTCGGCCCGCGCCAACGTGTCCTTGCGCCGATCCTCGTCGAGCGAGATCAGCCTTATGTCGGATCGACCCGTCAGGCGCTCGACAATGTCGAGCCCCGTCGTTCCGACCGCGCCGTCGATAAAGACCCGCGCGGTCATGCGCAATTGTCGGACTGGTTCAGCTCGCGTGGCGCCAATGCGGACCGCGGGACATAGCCGACGCGGTGCTTTTCATAGTCATAGCCCCAGCAGCACCCGCCTGTGACGTCGAGCACCATGACGCAGTCGCCCGGCGCCAGTTCGGCGACCAACACGCCGGCATCGCCGCGCTCGCTGGTCAACCGCGTCGGCGAAATAACCTCGAAAGCAAGCGGCTTGGCGTAGTGCGGCGCGAAATGATGGTGTGCCTCCGCGATGTCGGCGAGGTCGGGACGGATCGCCTGACGGGTGGGGTCGTAATCGCGGGAGGGTCCGGAAAGGCTGTAACGACGGCGTTCGGGCGCAGGCTCAGACGGCGCGGGCGACGGCTGGCTCGCCACCGATGAGCTGATTGAACCGTTCAAGAAATACCCTCCCCGCCTGCGTCATCTCCACGAGCACATTTCGCCCGTCCTCCCGATCGCGGTGGCGGGTGAGATAGCCCAGCGCAGCGAGCTTGTTCAAGGCGCGGGTCACAACGGGTTTGGAGACGCCAAGGCGCTCGGCAAGGCCGCGGACGGTGTGGGGGCCGGCGGTCAGCGCCACGCTCAGCATGATGCCGAGCTGGCGGTTGGTCAGGTCAGGCAAATCGGATCGAATGATCCGCACGACCGCACGCATCCACGACACATTGTTCATCGCCCCGAAGCCTTCATCCTCCTCGGCAACCTGCCGGTGCATGCGCCCTCCCCGTTGAGCACAGTCTTAACGCGGCGTTGGGGATGCGGTTGCGTCAGCGCGGGTAGCGCGCGCTGAGCATCCCCCAGGCCGCGCGCAAGCCCAGCGCGGCGCCTCCCTTGGGCCGACCTGGCCGGTCGTTCGGGTTCCACGCAAAGGTGTCGACGTGCGCCCAGGCCACGCCTTCTTCCACGAAATGCTGAAGGAACAGCGCCGCCGTCACCGCACCCGCAAAGCCCCCCGAGGGGGAGTTGGTGATGTCCGCAACCTGCGCCTTGAGCATGTCGCGATATCCCTCCCACAGCGGCATGCGCCACAGCGGATCGTCACGCTCGCTTCCCGCCGCCAGCAGCGCCTCCGCCAGCGTGTCATCGTTGGCGAAGAGCGGCGGCAGATCGGGACCGAGCGCCACCCGAGCCGCGCCGGTGAGCGTTGCAAAGTCGATCAGCAGCTCGGGTCGACCAGCGCAGGCGCGCGTGATCGCGTCGGCGAGGATCAGCCGCCCCTCGGCATCGGTATTGTCGACCTCGACCGTCGTGCCCTTGGCGCTGGTGAGCACGTCACCCGGCCGCATGGCCGCGCCGCCGACGGCATTCTCCGCCAGGGGGAGGAGAAGGTGAAGCCGCACCGGCAGCCGCGCCTCCATCACCAGCCGAGCGAGCGCCAGCGCATGCGCAGCTCCCCCCATGTCCTTCTTCATCAACCCCATCGCCGCGGCTGGCTTGAGGTCGAGCCCGCCGGTGTCGAAGGTGACGCCCTTCCCCACCAGCGCCACGCGCGGGTGCGTGTCCTTTCCCCAGTTGAGCTCGACGAGGCGCGGTGCCCGCTCGCGCGCGGCCGCCCTCCCCACAGCGGCGATCATCGGCGCTTCGCGTTCCAGCGCCTCACCGCGCAGCACATCGACCTGCGCCCGGTACGCGAGGCCGAGCGAGCGCGCCGCCGCCTCGATCTCCTCCGGCCCGCAGTCGCTGGCGGGAGTATCGACGAGGTCGCGGACCATCAGCACCGCCGCCGCCTCCCGCTGCACCTCCTCGATCCGCGCGACGTCGGGCGTGACGAGGATGCGCGGTCTCTCCGCTTCCCCCGCCTTGGGCTTGCGATAGCGGTTGAAGCGATGCTGCGCGGTGAGCCAGCCGAACATCGCCGCCCCCGGCGATGCGCCCGCGGTGAGCCGGTAGCGCCCGGGCGGGAGGGCGCGGGGCAGCTTTGACAGGCACCAGCTCGATAGCTTGGCGGCATTGGTGACGACCGCGACGACGCTCCACCTCTCGCCCGTGTCGTCGGGGACGATGGCGTGGGCGTAGCCCTCCGCCTTCAGCCCCTGCGCCTCCACGCTCGCGCGCTGGCGGGGGGTGAGCGTCGTTCGCCAGGTGTCGAACCCCGCCTTGTCGGTGATCAGGATCGCCACGGCATCCTGTCCGCGGTCGGCTTCGAGCATCGGGGTGAGGTCCGTCATCTTCGAAAACGGTGAACCCAACCGCTTTTGTGCGCAAGGGGCGGAACCCCCACGCCGCTGCCGCGCTCCCCTTCACGACACATATTCGGAGGCAGCGATGGCGAAGGACAAGAGCGGGGCGGAGGCAAAGCCGTCGACCGCAGGCAAGAGCTCGAAAGCAAAGGACGCGGCTCCCCGCGCCGGCAAGGTGGGTGAGACCAGCGAGGAAAAGGCAGGCAAGAAGGCCGACGCCGATAAGCTCCGCCGCAAGGGCGGGCCCAAGGGATCGAGCACGGGCCCCGAAGCCAGCATGGCCCGTCAGCCCAAGTGGGAACCGCGTTACCCGGGGTCGGGGCGGCTCGCGGGCAAGGTCGCGATCGTCACCGGCGGCGATAGCGGTATTGGCCGCGCGGTCGCAGCACTTTACGCGCGTGAGGGCGCAAAGGTCGCTGTCGTCTACCACACGCAAAGCGCTGACGCTGACGAGACCGTCCGCATCGTCGAGGCTGAGGGGAGCGAAGGCGTCGCTATGCAGGCCGACGTCGGCGATGCCAAGGCGTGCGCCAAGCTCGTGAAAGCGGTCACCAAGCGCTGGGGCCGGCTCGACGTGCTGGTCAACAATGCGGGTGAACAGCATCCGGCGGAGGACATTCGCGAAATCAGCGACGAGCAACTGGTCGGGACCTTCCGCACCAATATCTTTGGTATGTTCTATCTGGTGCAAGCGGCGATGCCGCATCTCCAGGCGGGCGCGGCGATCGTCAATTGCGGCTCGGTGACCAGCTTCCGCGGGTCGGAGAACCTCCTCGACTACAGCGCCACCAAGGGCGCGATTGCAGCCTTCACTCGTTCGCTCGCGGCGAACCTCGCCGAAAAGGGCATTCGCGTGAACGGCGTTGCGCCGGGGCCAATTTGGACGCCGCTCAATCCGATGGGCGGCGCCGATGCGGAAAAGGTCGAAACCTTTGGGGAGGACACGCCGATGAAGCGGCCGGGCGAACCCAACGAAGTCGCCCCCTGCTTCCTGTTCCTCGCCTGCGACGATTCAAGCTATATGACGGGACAGATGCTTCACCCCAATGGCGGCACTCCGGTCGCCGGGTGATTAGGAGCATGAGGGGCGCCCCGGCGATGGCGGGGTGCCCCGCCTGCTCGTGCCGTAGCGGTCAACTCTCGAAACCGCTCGGCGTGAAACCATCATTGCCGCTTCCCAAAGCCCGCTGATCGACTAGACCTCGACGCACTCCGGCCACGTTTGCGGCTAAGTCACGAGGATCGTCGATGCGTCTGCGCTTTATCCACGCCGCCCTGCCCGCCGTCGCGCTGCTGGGGGGCTGCGTTTCCATGACCGGCCCGGTCGCAACGACATCTGCGACCGGTGCGCCTGCAGCAACGTCGCAAGCCCCGCACGACCGCTTGTTCGCTCTGTTTGCGGCAAGCGATGAAGCCATGCTCCACCGCAATCCAATGGCCGGGCTGTATCGCGGCGACCCGCGCTTTGGCGCGACAATGGGCGACCCGCTGAGCGACGCGCACAACGACGCGGAACGCCGCGCCGCGCAGCAGGAACTCGCCGCGCTGCGCCGCATCGACCGCGCCTCGCTCAACGAAACCGATCAGATCGCCTACGACGTCTTCGCCTATGAGCGCGAAGAGACGCTGCGCCAGCTCGGCCCCGACCTGCTGCCCTATAGCGTCGTGCGGCCGATCAACCATTTCTACGGCCTCCACACCGGCTACGCGACGCTGGCGAGCGGGCGCGGGGGTGCGCCGTTCAAAACCGCGCAGGACTACGCCAACAACCTGTCGCGACACGCCGAATTTTCTAGCCTGATCGACCAGATCATCGGCCGCATGCGGCAGGGTCTGCGCTCGGGCGTGGTCGAATCGCAGCTGACCGTCCGCAACATGGTGAGCCAGCTCGACACCCAGCTCGCCCAGCCGCTCGAGGATTCACCCTACTGGGGCCCGACCAAGATGTTCCCCGACAGCTTCACGGCGGGGCAGAAGCAGGAGGAAACAGCCAAGCTGCGCGCCAGCCTCAACCGGGACATATTCCCCGCGCTGCGCCGCCTGCGGACTTTCCTCAACGATGAATATCTGCCGCGCGCACGTCCGACGGTCGGGCTATCGACCATGCGCGGTGGGCCGCAGACCTACGCCGAGCGTATCCGCAGCTCGACCACGCTCGCCATGAGCGCGGACGAGATCCACAATCTCGGCCTCAGCGAAGTGGCGCGCATCCGCGGCGAGATGGACAAGGTCCGTCGCGAGGTGAACTTCCAGGGCGACCTGCCCGCCTTCTTCGAACATCTGCGCACCGATCCGCGCTTCAAGATGGCGACGCGGGAGGCGCTGACGCAGGGATATGTCGACATTGGTCGCCGCGTCGACGCGCTCGTCCCGCGCTACTTCCGGCAGGTGCCTCGCTCGGCGCTCGAAATCCGTCCTTACGAACCCTTCCGCGAGCGGTTCGAGGCGGGTGGCAGCTACGACAGCGGCACCCCCGACGGTTCGCGGCCGGGCATTTTCTACTTCAACGCCTACGACCTCCCCAGCCGGACGACGCCGGGGATGACGACGCTGTATCTGCACGAAGGGGCCCCGGGGCACCACTTCCAGATCAGCTTGGCGCAGGAGAATACCGCGCTCCCCAACTTCATGCGTTTCGGCGGCAACACCGCCTATGTCGAAGGCTGGGCACTCTACGCCGAGACGCTGGGGTATGAGATGGGGCTCTACACCGACCCCTATCAGCGCTTCGGCACGCTGTCGGACGAAATGCTGCGCGCGATGCGTCTGGTGGTCGACACGGGCCTCCATTCCAAGGGTTGGACGCGCGAGCAGGCGATCGACTACATGCTCGCCAACAGCGACATGGGCCGGACCGACGCCACGGCGGAGGTCGAACGCTACATCGCCATTCCGGGCCAGGCGCTTGCCTACAAGATCGGCGCGCTGACCATCCAGCGGCTGCGGCGCAAGGCGGAAAGCGAGCTCGGATCGCGCTTCGACATCCGCGATTTCCACCAGCAGGTGCTCGGAACCGGCGGCCTGCCGCTTCCGGTTCTCGAAGCCAAGATCAACCGCTGGATCGCGCGGGGCGGAGGGGCGTAACGACAGTTACGTCCGCCCCACTGGCCAGCGGGGCGCTGGCGAACCCGTTCGACGTCTTGGAACTGCTCCAAGACGTCGCGGCCGCTTCAAACAAATCGTCGCCCCGAACCTGACCCGGAGCGACGATGAAGGTGAGTTCTTCGCCCGGCTGGGCGACGGAAAACGAAATGATCGCTACGCCGCGAACTGGTTCATGGTGTTATCCTTGCCGCCTGCCTTCAGCGCGGCTTCCCCGGCGAAATATTCCTTGTGGTCGTCGCCGATGTCGGAGCCGGCCATATTCTGGTGCCGGACGCAGGCGATGCCTTGGCGAATCTCCTCGCGCTGCACCTTCTTGACGTAGCCGAGCATCCCCTCCTCACCGAAGTAATCGCGTGCGAGATTGTCGGTCGACAGCGCGGCGGTGTGATAGGTCGGCAGCGTGATGAGGTGGTGGAAGATGCCCGCCCGCTTGGCGGCATCGCGCTGGAAGCTGCGGATGCGCGCGTCAGCCTCCTCGGCAAGTTCGGTGCCGTCGTAGTCGACGCCCATCAGCTTGGCGCGATCATAGGCGGCGAGGTCGCGACCTTCCGCCGCCCAGGCATCGTACACCTGCTGGCGGAAGTTGAGCGTCCAGTTGAAGCTGGGGCTGTTGTTGTAGACGAGCTTTGCGTTGGGAATGACCTCGCGGATGCGGTCGACCATGCCCGCGATCTGCTCGACATGCGGCTTTTCGGTCTCGATCCAGAGCAGGTCAGCGCCGTGCTGGAGCGAGGTGATGCAGTCGAGCACGCAGCGGTCCTCGCCGGTCCCTGCGCGGAATTGGTAAAGGTTGGACGGGAGCCGCTTGGGCCGGACCAGCGCACCGTCGCGCGCCATCAGCACATCCCCGTGGACTAAGTTCGCGGCGTCGACCGGCTCGACATCGAGGAAGCTGTTGTACTGATCGCCGAGGTCGCCCTTCTCGCGCACAACGGCAATCTGCTTGGTGAGGCCCGCGCCGAGGCTGTCGGTGCGCGCGACGATCACGCCGTCCTCGACCCCCAACTCCATGAACGCGTAGCGAATGGCCCGGATTTTCGCGAGGAAGTCCTCGTGCGGGACGGTCACCTTGCCGTCCTGGTGGCCGCATTGCTTTTCGTCGCTGACCTGATTTTCGACCTGGATCGCACAGGCGCCCGCCTCGATCATCTTCTTGGCGAGGAGGTAGGTCGCCTCGGCATTGCCGAACCCGGCGTCAATGTCGGCGATGATCGGCACGACGTGCGTTTCATGGCTGTCGATTGCTTGCTGAAGCGAGCGAGCCTTGACCTCGTCCCCCGCGGCCTGTGCCGCGTCGAGCTCGCGGAACAGCCCGCCCAGCTCACGCGCGTCGGCCTGGCGCAGGAAGGTATAGAGCTCTTCGATCAGCGCCGGGACGCTGGTCTTTTCATGCATCGACTGGTCGGGCAGCGGGCCGAATTCGCTGCGCAGCGCGGCGATCATCCAACCCGAAAGATAGAGGTAACGGCGCTTGGTGGTGCCGAAATGCTTCTTGATCGCGATCAGCTTTTGCTGACCGATGAACCCGTGCCAGCAGCCGAGCGACTGCGTGTAGTTGGCCGGGTCCGCATCATAGGCTGCCATATCCTCGCGCATGATCGCGGCGGTGTAGCGCGCGATGTCGAGCCCGGTGCGAAAGCGGTTTTGCAACCGCATCCGCGCTACCGCACTGGCATCGATCGCCGCCCATGGCGCACCTGCGCCGCCAACCGTCCGCTGGGCCGCATCCACCTGCACTCGATAGCTCATCGTCATCTCCGTCCGCTGTTGCGGGGACAATGTGCGCGAGGCCCTGCGCGATCGACCGCGAACGGTGTCGCCTTGTCACACTTTACAAAGCGTCCCGGTAAAGTTGTAATGCCTGTGTGAAGAAGGCCACCTATCTTGGTCCGAGGGTCAAGCGTCTGCGGCGTGAGCTCGGTTTGACGCAGGCGCAACTCGCCGCAGACCTCGGCATATCGGCGCCTTATGTCGCGCTGATCGAGCGCAACCAGCGCCCAGTCACCGCCGATCTGCTGCTGCGGCTGGCGGCGACCTATCGCCTCGACCTCAGCGCGCTCGCGAGCGGGGGGGCGGAGGATGACGAGACGCGGCTCGCCACCGTGCTGCGCGACCCGCTGCTGGGTGAGGTCGACGTGCCGACGATCGAGCTGCGTGACGTTGCGGCGAACTACCCGGGCATCACCGAGGCGATGGTCCGGCTGCACGCCGCGCTCGGCGAACGCACGCTCGCACTCGCCAACGCGGAAGCCGGTCTGGGGGAGATCGCCGCGCGCGATCCCGTGGCGCAGGCGCAGCATTTCATCGCCGCACGCCGCAACTGCTTCCCCGCGCTCGACGAGGCGGCGGAGGAACTGGGCGCGCGGGTGGAGGCGGCGGGCGGGATGGAGGCCTATCTCACGCAGCGGTTCGAGATCCGCGTGCGCACGCTGCCCCCCGACGTGATGATGGGCGCCCAGCGCCGCTACGACCGCCACCGCGAAGAGCTGTGGATCGACGAGACGTTGGATGGCGCATCGCATCGCTTTCAGGTCGCGCTGCAACTCGCCTGGCTGGCGCTCAAGGGGCCGATCGAAGCGGCGATGCGCGGCACCGAGATGCTGGGCGAGGAGGCGCGCGTGCTGATCCGCCGCGCGCTCGGCGGCTATGCGGCGGCGGCGCTCCGCCTCCCCTACGCGGCATTCGCGCGCGATGCCGAAGCGTCGAGCTACGACCTCGAGCGGCTCGCGCGGCGCTGGGGGGCGAGCTTCGAGCAGGTGGCGCATCGGCTGACCACGCTGCAGAAGCCCGGCGCGACGCACGTCCCGTTCTTCTTCCTGCGCGTCGACATTGCCGGCAACGTCTCCAAGCGGCTCGACGGCGCAGGCTTCCCGTTCGCGCGACACGGGGGGGCGTGCCCGCTTTGGAACGTCCATGCCGCCTTTCGCGAGCCGCGCCGCATCCTAACGCAATGGCTCGAGCTGCCCGACGGCAAGCGCTTCTTCTCGATTGCGCGGACGGTCACGTCGGGTGGGGGGCGCCACGGCGCGCCCTTCGTAGAGAGGGTGGTGGCACTCGGCACGGCGGCGAACGAGGCGCACCGGCTGATCTACACTCGCGGCGAAGGCGCGCCCGACCCTGAGCGGCCGACCCCGATCGGTATAACCTGTCGCCTGTGCGACCGCACGCAATGCCCGGCGCGCGCGTATCCACCGCTCGGTCGCGCGCTGCTGCCCGACGACAGCTATCGCGGTTCGACACCGTGGAGCTTTGCCGAGGGCTAGCCTTGGCCGGAGCTCAGTGAGCGGCGCCCGGCCCCGCCACACGCTTGGGGCGAGGGGCGAGCCAGATCATCGACGCCGCCAACGCGAACACCACGGCGGTGCCGAAGAACACGTGGTTGGTCGCCACCGCGAACGCTTCGGTGTTGACCAGCCGCTCGATCACCAGCCGGATCTGGTCGAGCGAGAAACCGCTCGCCTGGAGCGCGTTCGAAACGTCGTCGGGATTGAGCCGCGAGGCCATCTCACTGCGAGCGACGCGCGCCTGATCGTCCCACATGCTGACCGCGACGGTCGTCCCGATGGCGCCCGCCACGGTGCGCATGAAGCTCATCACCCCGGCGGCGGAGGCGGTTTCTTCGGGCTCGACCGCACCCAGCGCGATGGTCGTCAGCGGGATGAAGAAGAACGGCATGCCAAAGCCTTGCAGCAGCTGCGGCATGGCGAGGTCCCAGAACCCGGCGCCGCTCGTCCACTGCGTGCGCAGCAGCGATACCAGCGCCAGCCACAGCACCCCGCCGCAGACCAGCAGGCGGGGATCGACCTTGGTGACCAGCCGCGCGGCGATGGGGGAGACGACGACCGCCGCAACTCCGGTCATCGCGGTGACATAGCCCGCATAGGTCGCGGTGTAGCCCATGCTGACCTGGAGCCACTGCGGGATGATCACCACTGTCGCAAAGAAGGCCGCGAAGGACATCGACAACGCCAGCGTCGCAAAGGTGAAGCCGCGGTGCCGGAACACTCGCAGGTCCACGATCGGACGTCGCTCGGTCAGCTCCCACACGAGGAACACCGCGAAGCCGATCGCCGCGGTCACCGCCAGCGTGACGATCAGCGGGTCGGCGAACCAGTCATGCTCGCGTCCGAGATCGAGCATCAGCTGCAATGCACCGACCCACAGCACGAGGATCGAGAGCCCGATGCCGTCGACGCCGGCGCGCTCGACCGGGGTTTCTGCTGGCGCGAGGATGCGCGACGCACCGAACGCGCACAGCGCGACCACCGGCACGTTGATGAAGAAGATCCAGTGCCACGACCAGTTGTCGGAGATCGTGCCGCCCAGAATCGGCCCGAGGATGGGCGCGACGACCGTCGTCATCGCCCACAGCCCCATCGCCTGCGCGCGCTGATGTGGTGGGAATATCCGAAACAGCAGCGTCTGACTGAGCGGCATCAGCGGCCCGCCGCACAGCCCCTGGCCGATCCGGCAGATGACCAGCATGGTGAGCGTGTGCGACATGCCGCACAGCACCGAGAAAATGCCGAAGCCGAGGACGCCGAACACGAATGTCCGCACCGTGCCAAAGCGGCTCGCCAGCCAGCCGGTGAGCGGCACGCAGATCGCCTCCGCCACCGCATAGGAGGTGATGATCCACGTGCCTTGGCTCGGCGAAATGGCGAGCGAACCCGCGATGTGGGGCACCGAGACATTGGCGATGGTCGTATCGAGCACGACCATGAAGTTGGTCAGCGCCAGCACCGCGCCGGCCAGCACCAGCCGCGCGCCGGTGAGCGGCGCGAACCCCTCCGCCTGCCCGGCCATCAGCTCAGTCGCCCACCCGGATTTGCGCGCGCATCGACAGTCCCACGCGCAGCGGGTGCTGCGCGAGTTCGCGCGGGTCGAGCGCCACGCGCACCGGCAGGCGCTGCACCACCTTGATCCAATTGCCGGTCGCGTTCTGCGCCGGAATCACCGCGAAGGCCGAGCCGGTCCCCCCGGAAAAGCCGACGACGCGCCCGTGATAGACGACATCCTCGCCGTAGAGGTCGGAGGTGAGTTCCACTAGCTGTCCCGGGCGCACTCGGCCGAGCTGCCCTTCCTTGAAGTTCGCGTCGACGAACACCTGCCCCACGGGCACGATGCGCATCACGGGGGAGCCGGGCGCGACGCGCTGGCCCGGCTGGACCGTCCGCCCAGCGACGACGCCCGCGATCGGCGCGCGCACCACAGTGCGTTCAAGCTCGAGCCGCGCCTGGCTCACCCGAGCCTGCGCAGCGAGCACGTCGGGACTGTTGCTGGCGCTGAGGCCACTGGTGAGCGCAAGGCTGGCGTTGAGTTCGCCGGTCGCCGCCACGCGGTTGGCGTTTGCCTGCGCGAGCGCGGCGCGGGCTTGTTCGACCCCTGCGCGCGCCGTTTCATAGGCGTTGGTCGCCGAGGTCAGCTCCTCCCCCGAAACCGCCCCCGCCGACGCGAGCGAACGCCGCCGCGACAGGTCGATGCGGGCGCGGTCGAGCGCCGCCTGCGCCGCGCCGATCTGCGCCCGGGCGCGGGCAATATCGGCATCGCGCGCGGTGACTTGCGCCGCGAGGGCCTGCCCCGTCGCCGACACGCGTCCGAAATCGCGGCGCGCGCGGGCAAGGTCGGCCTCCGCCTGGGCAAGCGCGATGCGCGCATCGCGATCGTCGAGCTGCAGCAGCAGCTGCCCCTGCGTCACGCTCTGCGTATCGTTGACCGCCACCTCGACCACAGTGCCAGGCACCTGCGGCGTCACCTGCGCGGTGTCGGCGCCGACATAGGCGTTGTCGGTCGAGACGTAGTTGCTGCCAACCAGCGCCCGATAGGCGCCGAACCCTGCCCCGCCGATCAGCACCGTCGCAGCGATCGCGCCAAGCAGCTTGCGTCGACGCGAGCGGTTGGGGTTGGCCTGCGGCTCGACCGTCACGTCAGCCGGGGCGACAGGCTCCACCTCGGCCGCTACGTCGAATTTCGAGTTGGCATCAGCCACCGGGCTGCTCCTGCGCTTGAGACTGAGAGGGATTGGTCGGCGCGACGAAACCGCCGCCGAGCGCGCGGACCAGCGCCACGTCGATCGCGAAGCCGCGCGCGTCGAGATCCGCCACCGCGCGACGCGCCAGCAGCGCGCGGTCCTCTGCGCTCAACACTTCGAGATAGCTCGACAGCCCCGCATTGAAGCGCAGCTGCGCCACCCGATAGGCGGCTTCTGCATCGGCGAGCGCACGGCGGCGCTGATCGACTTGCGCGGCGAATGCACGTTGGCTGGTCACGGCATTGGCGACCTGCGCATAGGCGCCCGTCACCGCGCGATCGTAAAACGCGACGGCTTCGTCGAAGCCAGCGCGGCTTTCGCGATAGCGCCCCTGCAACTGACCACCGCGAAAGATCGGCAGGCTGATCGCCGGGCCGGCGTTGAGGAAGGTCGATCCGCCGCTCAACAAATTGCCGAGCCCGAATGCCTGCAACCCGACCATCGCGCTCAAGTTGATCGAGGGGTAGAAATCGGCGCGCGCGACGTCGATTTGCCGCGCTGCGGCCTCCACCCTCGCCCGCGCCGCCGCCACGTCGGGTCGGCGGCCGATGAGGTCGGTGCTCACCCCGGCGGGCAGCGGCCGCGCAGTAACTCGCGGAGACGGCCGCGTGATGGCGAGCCCGCGGTCCGGCCCCTTGCCGAGAAGTGCCGCGATGCGGTTGCGGGTGAGCGCAATCTGCTCGTCAAGCGCAAGTAGTTCGGCGCGCGCGGCGGGCACCGCGGACGCCGCCTGCCGCGCCTCTGCCTGCGTATCCAGCCCACCTGCGACGCGGCGCGCAACCAGCCCCGACGTACGCTCGCGGATGCGCAGTGCGTCGCGCTGCACGTCCTGAAGCGCATGGAGCTGCGCCAAGTCGGCGTAGGCGGCGGCGATGTTGGTCGACAGCGCGAGCCGCGCCTCCGCCTGCTCGAGCCGCGCCGCCTCCGCCCGCGACGTCGCCGCCGCCAGCGCCGCGCGATTGCGCCCCCACAGATCGAGGTCGAAGCCGATCTCGATCGCCACTTGCCCGCGATCGTTGATTCCGCCCGGCACAAGGGCAGGGGGCACGCCATTATTCTCGCTCTGCTTCGTCGCCGTTGCCGACCCAGTCGCATCGACCCGAGGCAGTCGAGCGGCCCCCGCCTGCTGCGCAACCGCCTCTGCCGCGCGCACCCGCGCTGCGGCGACGGACAGGTCGGGCGCGTTCGCCAGCGCCTCCTCGATCAGCGCGTCGAGCTGCGCATCGCCATAGGCGGTCCACCAGCGCTCGGCAGGCCACGCCCCCTCCGAAGTGCCTGCCAACGTCCGGGTCGCCGCATAGTCCGCAGGCGCGCGCACCGATGGCGCAGGCCCGACGTCCGGCACACTGACGCACGCAGAGAGCAACGACGCCGCGCCGGCGAGCAAGGCTGCCCTGCAAAGGATCGACCGTCGAACTGTCATCTTGCTCTGGACCGTAACACCACTGCAAAAAACCGTACCATGCGGTACAGGCGGCGGCAGGTGCGCTCGACCCGCCCGGTTGTCAAGTGGAAACTGTACTCTATAGTTCAGTTATGTCCGAGTGTCCCGAAGCCCTCCCACCGACGCAGCGCGAGCTGCGTAAGCGCGACCGCCGCCGCGCGATCATCGACGCCGCGCGCGAATCTTTTCTCCACAAGGGCTTCGATGCGACCACCATGTCGGGGCTGATCGGCAGTATCGGCGGGTCGAAGGCGACGTTGTGGAGCTACTTCCGGTCGAAGGAGGAGTTGTTCGCCGCCGTGCTCGACGATGCGATGCTCGAACACCGCGGCGAGCTCCTCGCGTGCATCGAGCCCACCGGCGACCTGGTCCAGAGCCTCCAGCAATTCTCGCGCGCGTTCCTCGCCAAAATCTCCAGCCCCCAGTCGCTGGCGTTATGGCGGGTGATCGCCGCGGAAAGCGGGCGTAATCCGGAAATCGGGCGCATCTTTTACGAGCGCGCGCCACGACGGATCGAGGAGGGGCTCACCGCCTTCATCGCCACGCACATGGACCTTGGCGATCTGCGTCCCGAAGACCCTCGCCGCGCGGCGCGCGTGCTCATCAGCCTCTGCGCTGCGCGCCAGCACCGTTTGATGTGGGGCGTGGCGACTAACGATCCGGTCGAGATCGAAGCCGACGTGCAGCTCGCGGTCGACGTGTTCCTGCGTGCCTACGGTGCTGCGGACAGGTCGGAGGTCCATCTCGGAACAGGGGTCGTGGCGCGCAGTTGAATGGGCATGCACGCGCAACGAGTGACCGATCAGATCGCATTTCATGCGGAGGGCCCGGTGTGGTGGCCGGCCTGGGGCGGACTTCGGTTCGTCGACATGCTCGCCGGTCGCTGGCTGACGCTGCGAGACGGCGGAGCGGTCGAAGCGACGCACCTACCAGAGGGGGCAGGCTCCATCGTCGCCGCGACGCGGCCTCGGACGGGCGGCGGAGCGGTCATCGGCGTCGAGCGAGGCTTCGCGCTCGAGGCGGCGGACGGGTCGGTCACGCTGCTCCCGCCGCTGTGGCCCGCAGACCGGCAGCTGCGCATGAACGAGGGCGCATGCGACCCGCAGGGCCGCTTCTGGTGCGGATCGATGCACTATGAGAAGCAGGCCGGGGCCGCGAGCCTGTGGCGCCTCTCTACGGACATGCAGGCGGCTCCGATGTTGCCGGACCTGACCATCTCGAACGGCCTCGACTGGTCCCCCGACGGCGCCAGCGCCTATTTCATTGATACGCCGTCGATGCGGATCGACCTGTTCGATTATGACGGCGAGAGCCTGCTCAACCGCCGACCGCTGGTGGATTTCGGGGATGAGGGGCTGCGGCCCGATGGGCTGACCGTCGATGCCGAAGGTTGCGTCTGGGTCGCTTACTCCAACGGCGCGCAGGTGCGGCGCTATCGCCCGGACGGTCGCTGCGACGGGCGCATCGAGTTACCGACGAAAAAGGTCACCGCCTGCACCTTTGGCGGCGAATCGCTGCAGACGCTCTTCATCACCACCTCGCGCGACGGCGTTCCCGACGACGGCATCGGCGGATCGCTGTTCGCGGCCGAGGTGGGGGTGACGGGTCAGCCGACGCGCTGTTTCGCCGGCTGACCCCTTCCGTCAGCGACTGCGACGCGGCGCGGTCGGCGTAGAGCCCAATTCGCGCACCAGGCCCGGCGCGGGGTAGATCTTCGTCAGCGCCTCCTGAATGGCCTGCGTCGACACGACGACCGTCCGGTTGACGCGGCCGTCGTAGCCGTAATCGCCGCCGAGACTGCCGAGGTTGCCGTCGAAGGCGGCGCCGATGACGCTCCCGTCGCGGGCGATCACCGGCGAGCCCGAATTGCCGCCGATGATGTCGTTGGTGGTGACGAAGTCGTAAACGGCATTGGGGTCGATGCGGCTGCGCGACGCCTCATAGCCGCGGGCGAGCAGGAAAGGCTGCTGCCCGGTCGCGCGGTCGAAGGTACCGCCCATGCGCGTCGCATAGGGTATTTCGCGGCCGTTTTCGGTCCAGCCCTGCACCTTGCCGTAGCTCAGGCGCAGCGTGAAGGTCGCATCGGGATAGAGCGTGTCGCCATAAGCGGCAAAGCGCGCGTCCGCGAGCGCGGATTGCGCAGCGGCGAGCGGACCCGTGACCCGAGCCTCCAGCGCGCGCCGCACCTCGCGTGCTCGCGCGTCATTGGCCCGCGCGAACATGATGAGCGGGTCGTTCGATGCGGCGATCGCCGCCGCGCCGCCCTCCCACAGCCGCCGACGCTCCGCCGGATCGGCGAGACGCGTGCCGGAAATGAGCCGTTCGGCCAGCGCTTCAGGCGACTCGCGGCCGAGCAGGCGGCGGACGTCGGGGTGATCGGCGGTCAGATACTCGCGCGTCTTCGACAGCCAGAACGCCATCGTCAGCTTCTCGAGCCAGGGATAGACCGGCACGGGACCCAGCACCTGCTCTTCGAGCAGCGGCAGGCGACTATCGCCATATTCGGGGAGCCGGTCAGCGTTGGGCTTGCCGCGTTCCTCCGCCGCGCGAACCAGCGTCTGCGCGTAGCTGTAGAGCGTGTTCGCCTGCGGCCCGGCGAGGAAGCGCGCTTCGTAGTAAAGCTCGCGGTTGGCGGCGACCGCCTGGTCGATCGAGCGATAGGCCTCGTCGAGCCCGACGCGCCCCGCCGCACGGCGGCGCAGATCGGCCTCGCTGGCGGTGAGATTGCCGCGGAACTCAGGGTCGTTGAGCGCGCGCAGCTGGCCCGACTGCGCCTTGAAGCTGTTTTCGATGCCGAACAGCGTATCCGCCGCTTCGCGCGTGCGGTCCGCATTGCCCTCGGTCGCGCCGAGAATGCGCCCGCGCAGTTCCGAAGCGAGGATCAGCGTGATCGGCAGCCGCAGCTCGCGCTGGTAGGCACGCTCGACCTCGGTGATCGCACGGCGCGTCGTGCCGGGGTTACCGGCAACGAACGTCACCTCCCCCAGCTGCGGCGCGCGCGGGTTCCAGCGGAGGAAGCTCGACACCGCAACCGGGCGACCATCCTCATATGCGCGCAGGAACGAGGCATCGAGCGCATAACGCGGGAAGCTGAAGTTGTCGGGATCGCCGCCGAAGAACGCCGCCTGGAACTCCGGCGCCCAGGCGATGCGGACGTCGCTGTACTTGCGGTAGCGATAGAGCTTGTACTGCCCGCCGCCGAACAGCGTCACCACCTGGCAGCGGTTCTTGGCGCGGTCGGTGCAGCCTTCCCCGCTCTCGATCGCGGCAATCTCGGCATCGCGGCGGCGCACCAGCGCTTCGCCGGTGAGCGAGGTGATGGCCCCACGCACCCGCGCGGTGACGTCGGTGATCGAGGTGACGACCTCCGCCTGCTGACCGGGGCAGCGCCGCTCCTCAGCGCGCGTGGCCGGATTGAAACCGCCCGCGACGAGGTCGTTCTGCGCGGTCGACAGGTTCTGGAGGCAGTCGATGACGCAGTGATGGTTGGTGAGGATCAGGCCTTCGGGGCTCACGAAGCTCGCCGAACAGCCGCCGGTCAACCGCACCGCGCTCTGCCGCACATGGTCGAGCCACGGCTGGTCGGGGGCCCAGCCATATTCGCTGCGCATCTTGACGGCGGGGAAATTGTCGAAGGTCCACATCCCCTCCTCGGCCGAAGCCGCGTGGCCGATCATCGCCATCCCGGCGACGGCGGTGGTGAGGCCGAGCAGGCGGGTGAGCTTCGTCATGATGTCCCTCTCGAACGTCCCGTATCCGGTGCGGAGCTTTGCGAGGGGGCGTGGCGCTTGGCAAGAGGGACACCGCAACCGCAGCCCCATCGCCTTGCACCCCCTCCCCCCCGCTGATACCCGCGGCGGTATGAGTGAAATCAAGCGCGTAGTGCTCGCATATTCGGGCGGGCTCGACACCAGTGTCATCCTGAAATGGCTGCAGAGCGAATATGGCTGCGAGGTGGTGACATTCACCGCCGATCTCGGCCAGGGCGAGGAACTCGAGCCTGCGCGTGCCAAGGCGGAACTGCTTGGGATCAAGTCCGAGCACATCTACATCGACGATTTGCGCGAGGAGTTCGTGCGCGATTTCGTCTTCCCGATGATGCGCGCCAACGCCCGGTATGAGGGCGATTACCTCCTCGGCACGTCGATCGCGCGCCCGCTCATCGCCAAGCGACTGGTCGAGATCGCGCACGAGGTCGGCGCCGATGCCGTGGCGCATGGCGCGACCGGCAAGGGCAACGACCAGGTGCGTTTCGAGCTCAGCGCTTACGCGCTCGACCCCGACATTCGCGTCATCGCCCCGTGGCGTGAGTGGGACCTGACATCGCGCTCGTCGCTGATCGCCTTTGCCGAGGCGCACCAGATCCCGGTCCCCAAGGACAAGCGCGGCGAAAGCCCCTTCTCGATCGACGCCAACCTCCTCCACACCTCGAGTGAGGGTAAGGTGCTCGAGGACCCGTGGGAGGAGGTGCCGGGCTACGTCTTCTCGCGCACGGTCGACCCGGAGCAGGCCCCCGACACTCCCGAATATATCACGATCGATTTCGAGCGCGGTGACGGCGTCGCGATAAATGGGGAAGCGATGAGCCCCGCGACGCTGCTGGCGGCGCTCAACGACCTCGGCCGTAAGCACGGCATCGGCCGCCTCGACCTTGTCGAAAACCGCTTCGTCGGCATGAAATCGCGCGGCATGTATGAGACGCCCGGCGGTGAGATTTACGCCCGCGCGCATCGTGGGATTGAGGCGCTTACGCTCGACCGCGGCGCCGCGCACCTCAAGGACGAGCTGATGCCGCGCTATGCGGAGCTCATTTACAACGGGTTCTGGTTCGCGCCCGAACGCGAGATGCTGCAGGCGGCGATCGATCACAGCCAGGAAAAGGTGTCGGGCACCGTCCGCCTCAAACTTTACAAGGGCAATGCGATGGTGGTTGGGCGGCGTAGCCTTAACAGCCTCTATTCCGAACGCCATGTGACGTTCGAGGACGATGCCGGCGCTTACGATCAAAAGGACGCGGCGGGGTTCATCCGCCTCAATGCGCTGCGGCTGAAGCTGCTGGCGCGGCGCGACCGGTAGCGCGCGGCGATGATGCGCGGGATCGACTTCAGCACGTGGCAGGGGCTGCTGACGACGCTCGCGACCTTTCTCGTCATCACGCTGCTCGGCGTCGGCGTGCGGCTGCTGGTGATGATGACCGTGCAGCAGCGGCGCGAGCGCACCAATCGGCAGATCAACGAACGGCTGCGCACGCTGATCGCCGCCTACAAGACGTTGGGCGGCAGCTTCACCGGCGACCTGATGGTCGACCCACGCCACCTGCGCGACCTGCGCAAGGCGGCGGCGAGCGAGGAAGCGGCGATCGACCTCAGCCGCGCCGAGGGCGGTGAGCAGAGCGACCGCGCGCGGCGCATCCGCGATGCGGTCGAAGGCGCGCTATCGGACATCATCCTGCTCGGGACCGAGGAGCAGGTGCGACTCGCCGCCGACGCCGCGGCCAAGCTCGCGGCGGGTGAGCCGGTGCCGACGCAGGCGCTGGTGGCGTCGCTGCGCGCCTTCATTCGCGACGCGCTCGACCTCGATCCGGTGCCCGGCGACATTGTCATCCCGCAGCAAGGCCCAACCCGCCCCGCCCCCGGCGGCGGTCGAGGCGGTGGCGGCAATGGTGAGCGCGGGGGCGGCGGGCGTGGCGGCGGTGGCGGTGGCGGCATGATGGCCGGCGGCGGTGCGGGGATGATGGTCGGCGGCGCAGGCCTCGGTCTCGGCCTGGGTCACGGGGCGGAGCCGAGCGATGGCTGACCGTTCGCAGCCGCAGCAACAGTCAGGGCGCCTCCTGCCGTGGCGCTTCGGCATGTTCCTCGCGCTGACGCTGGCGATCCCCGCATTGATGCTGGCGGGGGTGTCGACCGGCACGGCGGTGCTCGGCGGCTACAGCTTCGCCGCGCTCGCCTTCGTGCTGTCGACCTGGCCGCTGTTTTCGGACGAAGCGGAGGAGATGCGACGCGACGCGCAACGCAACGATGCCGGCCGTCCGCTCGCGCTCGGGATCACGCTGGTCACCTTGGCGGTGGTGCTGGCAGCGATTGGCATCGAAATGTCGGGCAAGCCGTCGGGCTGGGACAAGGCGCTGATCATCGCCACGCTGCTGTCGGCGTGGTTGTTCTCCAACCTCGTCTTCGCGATCCACTACGCGCATCTTTATTATGCGCGGGACGACGATGGAGAGGATGCGAAGGGTCTCGACATTCCCGAATGCGACACCCCCGACTATGCCGACTTCGCCTATTATGCTTTTACCCTCGGCATGACGTTCCAGACCTCCGACATCGAGATCACGTCGCGCAAGATGCGCCGCACCACGTTGATTCATGCCGGCGCGGCGTTCCTGTTCAACATCGGCGTCGTCGCCTTCACGATCAACGCGCTGGCGCAGGGCTGATGGCGAGCGCGACGCGCATCCGGCTGACCGACTGGTCGACCATCGCGCCGGTCGTCGCGGCGGCGGCGTGGCTGCTGATGAGCCTGTTCTACGGCAACTTCATCATCCTGACGCTCGGCGCGGTCGCGCTGATCGGCGCTGTGCTGGCGGCGGTGCATCATGCCGAAGTCGTCGCGCTGCGCGTCGGCGAACCGTTCGGAACGCTCGTCCTCGCCGTTGCGGTCACGGTGATCGAGGTCGGGCTGATGGTCAGCATCATGCAGGCCGGGGGCGCGGGCGCGATGTCTTTGCCGCGCGACACGGTGATGGCGGCGATCATGATCATTCTGGGCGCGGTGATCGGCGCGTGCCTGCTCGTCGGCGGCGCGCAGCATCATGTGCAGGCGTTCAAGCGCAGCGGCGTCGCCGCCGCAGTGCCGACGCTGACCGTGCTGGCGGTGTGCACGCTGATCCTCCCCAATTATCTCACGAGCGCGGTCGGCCCGCGGCTGTCGGACGTGCAGTTGGGCTTTGCCGGCGCCGTGTCGCTGGTGCTCTACCTCACCTTTGTGTTCGTGCAGACGGTCCGGCACCGCGAATATTTCCTCGACGATCCCGACAAAGCGGAGGGCGTGGACCCGTCCGATGGGCATTTCCTCGTCAGCCGCCGAACCGCGCTCCAAAGCCTGGGCCTCTTAGTCCTGTGCCTGGTCGCAGTGGTGCTGCTGGCAAAGGCATTGTCGCCGGTGATCGAGGGCGCGGTCGCCGCTGCCGGCCTGCCGCGCGCGGTGGTGGGTGTCGTCATCGCCGGGCTGGTGCTGCTGCCTGAAGGGATCGCGGCGGTGCGCAACGCCCGCCGCAACCGGTTGCAGACCAGCCTCAACCTCGCGCTCGGCTCGGCGCTCGCGACCATCGGCCTCACCATCCCGACCGTCGCCGTGCTGGCGATTGCGATGGGCTGGCAGCTTGAACTCGGGGTCGATGCAAAGTCCACGGTGCTGCTGGTGTTGACGCTGCTCGTCACCACCCAGACGCTGTCGCGCGGGCAGACGACGATCATGCAGGGCGCGGTCCACCTCGCGCTGTTCGCGACCTTCATCCTGACGCTGCTGGTGCCCTGACGGGTCGACAGCGCGGCGGGCGGCGGGCATGGGCGCGAGCGATGAGCAGCCCCGCCCCGATCCGCTTTTTCTCCGACAATGCCGCCCCGGTGCACCCCTCAGTGATGGAGGCGCTGGCGCGCGCCAACACCGTCGACACGGCCTATGATGGCGATGCGTGGTCGCAGCGGCTCGACGCGCTGTTCTCCAACCTGTTCGAGACGCGCGTGACGGCGCTGTGGGTGGCGACCGGTACCGCCGCCAACAGCCTCGCCATCGCCGCCTGGACGCGGCCGTGGCAGGGCGTGCTCTGCCACCGCGAGGCGCACATCGAGGTCGACGAATGCGGCGCGCCGGCGATGTTTTCGGGCGGTGCAAAACTGATGCTGCTCGACGGCGACGGCGCCAAGATCGACGCCGCCGCGATCGACGAGGCGATGGCGCGCATCCGCCGCGACGTGCACCAGGTGCAGCCGGCGATGGTCAGTATCACCAACGCCAGCGAATATGGCCTCAGCTGGCGCGCGGACGAGGTCGCTGCGGTGGGTAAGGCGGCGCGACGCCACGGCCTCAAGCTGCACATGGACGGCGCGCGCTTCGCCAATGCGGTCGCGTTCACCGGCGCATCGCCAGCCGACGTGACATGGCGCGCGGGGGTCGACGCGCTGTCGTTCGGCTGCGTCAAGAACGGCGCGATGAACGCCGAGGCGCTGCTGTTCTTCGGCGACGCGCCGGCGGGCGTGCTCGAGCTGCGCAAGCGTTCGGGGCACCTGCAGAGCAAGGGCCGCTTCCTCGCCGCGCAGTTGATCGCGATGGTCGAAGGGGGGTTGTGGCTCGACAACGCCCGCGCCGCCAACGCCGCAGCGGCGACGTTGGGCGAGGCCGCGGGGACGCGGCTGATGCACCCTGTCGAGGCGAACGAGATCTTCCTCGGCCTCTCCGCAGACGAAGCCGCGTCGCTGCGCGGGCTCGGCTACGACTTCTACGACTGGGGCGTGGGCGCGGCGCGGCTGGTGACGAGCTGGCAGCACACCGCCGCCGACGTCGAGCCCTTGGCGCGGGCCATCGCCGCGCTGTGAACGCCCCGCGCCGCCTGACCGAGCCGGGGGTGCTGATCCCCTTCATCATCGTGACGCTGATCTGGGGGTCGACCTGGATCGTCATCCGCGATCAGCTGAACGGCGTCCCGCCCGCCTGGTCGGTCGCCTACCGCTTCATCCTCGCCAGCGTGGTGATGCTGCTCATTGCGCTCGCGCGTCGCGAACGGCTGGAGGGCGCCCGCACGCTGGGGCTGGCCTCGCTTATCGGCGTCAGCCTGTTCTGCCTCAACTTCAACCTCGTCTATCAGTCGGAACATTACATCACGAGCGGGCTGGTCGCGGTGATCTTTGGCCTGCTGTTCGTGCCCAACGCGCTGATCGGGCGGGCATGGCTCAAGCTCCCCATCGAGCGGCGCTTCCTTGCCGGCGGGGCAGTCGCAGTGCTCGGCGCGGGGGCATTGCTGGCCCATGAGGCGCGAGCAATCACGGGTTCCGCGGGCGAGGTCGCACTGGGCTCCGCGCTGGTGCTGGGGGGCGTGCTTGCCGCGTCGGTCGCCAACGTCGCACAGGCAACCCCGCTCGCCCGCAAGCAAGGCGCGTTCGCCCTCCTCGGCACCGCGATGGCGATCGGTGCATTTGCGGACGTGGGCTTTGCGCTGCTGACGGTCGGCGCGCCAGTGTTCGATCCCCGCGCGGCCTATTCCGCGGGGCTCATCTACCTCGCGCTCGGCGGGAGTGTGCTGGCATTCCCTCTCTATTCCGGCGTCATCCGCGCGGTCGGCCCCGGCCCCGCCGCCTGGTCGAGCGCGCTGGTGCCGGTGGTGGCGATGGCGCTGTCCACGCTGTTCGAAGGCTATCAATGGAGCGGGCTGTCAATCGCCGGCTCGCTGCTGGTGGCGGCGGGGCTGACCGTCGCGCTCAAGCGGTGACGAGCGCGACCGCCCGCATCACCAGCATCGACGCCACCCGCGGCGTTGCAGTGATGGGTATCCTCCTGATGAACATCGCCGCCTTTGCAGGCTCGCTGCTCGCGGCGCCGCTAATGGTGCGGATCGGCGAGCCGGGGCCGCTCGACACGCCGCTGTGGGCGCTTTCCTACCTGCTGGTCGATTCCAAGATGCGCGGGCTGTTCTCGATGCTGTTCGGCGCCTCGGCCGCGCTGGTCATCGACGCCGCGCGAGCGAAGGGGGCGAGCGGCGGCTGGATCCATTCGCAGCGCATGGTCGTGCTGCTGCTGTTCGGCGTAGCCCACGCGTTCCTGGTCTGGGGCGGCGACATATTGACGCTCTACGCGCTGGTCGGCTTCACGCTGCCGTGGGTGTCGCGCTGGCCTGCGCCCAAACTCCTCAAGGGCGCGCTTGTCCTGCTCGCGACCTCATTCCTCATGACCGGCGTCGGCTCTGCGCTTGCGCTCGCCGCCGATCCGAGGACCGCAGGGGCTATCCGGTCGCTCGCCGATCCCGCGAGCGCGACGCGGGCGCAGGAATTGGCAGCGATGCTCGGCACCTACGCCGACGCCGTCGGCTGGCGCTCCACGATGTGGTCGATGCCGTTCGACATGTTGATGTTCGCGGGGCTGGAGACGCTGGGGCTGATGTGGCTTGGCATGGCGCTCTATCGCAGCGGGCTGTGGCGGGGGGAGTGGGACCCGCGACGCGAACGGTGGCTCGCGTGGCGGCTGCTCGCGTTCGGCCTGCTCGGCAACGCGGCGCTGCTCGGCTGGCAGATCGTCGGCGGTCTGACGCCAGAACGATTGATGGTGGCTAGCACCGCATGGAGCCTGCCGTTCGATGTCGCGACCGCCGCCGCCTATGCGATTTTCCTCGCGCGCTGGGGGCGGGGCGGCGGGCGGCTGGTCGAGCGCGTCGCGGCGACCGGACGCGCGGCATTCTCCAATTACCTCGGCACGTCGCTGCTCATGCTGCCGCTGATGGGAGGCTGGGGACTTGGCTGGTTCGGCAAGCTCACCCGCCTCGAAGCGACGTTCCTCGCGCTCGCGCTGTGCGGGTTGATGTTGCTGTGGTCGAAACCGTGGTTCGACCGCTTTGCCTACGGGCCGTTCGAGTGGCTGTTGCGGATGATGGCGCGTGGGCGGTGGGTGCCGCTGCGCCGCTGACAATCAAACGGTGCGGCGGCCGAAAACGGGTTTGCGCCGTAGCAGCGGATTGGTCTCCGCATCGATCTCGCCCAGCATCCGATCGAACATCGGGCGCAGCTTGACCACGCGGTCGACATAGTCGGCCGGGCTCTCACGCGCCTCGACGCAGTCGCGCGCGAACATCTCGATCTCCTCGGCGAGCGCGCCGAGCGCCTCCCCACCAAACTGACGCGCTTCGGTCTTGAGCGTGTGTGCGGGCAGCACCATCGGCGCTGCGTCGTTGTCGCGCATCGCTGCCTCAATGCGAGCGATCGCCTTGGCGCCGTCCTCGCTGAAATAGCCGAGCACGCGGGTGAAGTTCGCGCCCAGCTGCGCGCGTGTCCGCGCGAACAGCTGCCAGTCGACCAGTTGCAGATCAGTATCGGTCATGCGTCGCACCCTTGGACGCCGGTCAAGGCGCGGCTGGTCCTCCGCGCGCTTTCCGGCGAAGAGGAGCTAGGGCCGGAGAGGTAAAGGTGAGGTTAGCGGCCGCGCGGGCGCGGCGGCTTTTGCAAGTCACGCACGCCCGCACGTCGGGGGCGGGGCGATCCGGTCGAACCCGGCCCCCGCGCTGCGGCGCGATGCGTGGTGACTGCGGCCGACTTGCGGCTCGCTTCGCCAAAGGGGTTCTTGGACGCGCGGAGGGTGAGGCGCACCGGCACGCCGGCAAAGCCGAATGCGCTGCGCAGACCGTTGACGAGGTAGCGGCGATAACTCTCGGGCAGCAGGTCGACGCGGCTGCCGAACAGCACGAAGCTCGGCGGGCGGGTGCGCGCTTGCGTCACAAAGCGCAGCTTGATCCGCGCGCCCTTTACCGCGGGCGGCTGGTTGGCGGCGACCGCACGCCCGAACCAGCGGTTGAGTTCGCCGGTGGAGACGCGCTTGGACCATAGCGCGCGGGTCTGGAACGCGGCGGCGATCAGCGCGTCGAGCCCTTTGCCGGTTTCCGCGGAAACGGTCAGCAGCGGCACGCCCTTCGCCTGCGCCAGGCCATCGTCGAGCGCCGCCCGCACCCCCTGGTAGAGCGAGGAGCCCTCCTCCACCATGTCCCATTTGTTGAGCGCGATGACCAGCGCGCGGCCTTCCTCCAGCACGCGGTCGGCGATGCGCAGGTCCTGCGCCTCCAGCCCCAGCGTCGCGTCGAGCAGCAGCACCACCACCTCGGCAAAGGCGACCGAATGCAGCGCGTCGGCGACGGACAGCTTCTCGAGCTTGTCCTGCACCTTGGCCTTCTTGCGCATGCCCGCGGTGTCGATCAGCCGCACCGGGCGCGCGGCGCCGTCGCGGTCTTGCCACTGCCAGTCGATCGAGATGGAGTCGCGCGTGATCCCCGCCTCCGGGCCGGTGATAAGGCGGTCCTGACCCAGCAATCGATTGATCAGCGTCGATTTGCCCGCGTTGGGACGCCCGACGACGGCGAGTTTGAGAATGCCGTCGTCGGGTTCATCCGCAGCCGCCTCCTCTTCGTCGCTTCCCGCCAGCTCCGCCGCCGCTTCGCCCTCGACGGTTTCGAGGTCGACGTCGGCGGGCGCCTCCTCCGCCTCAAACGCGTCCTCGACTTCGATGTGCGGGCGCAGCGCGTCGAATAGGTCGACCACGCCTTCGCCATGCTCTGCGCTGATGCCGAACGGTTCGCCGAGGCCGAGCGACCACGCCTCGCTCACGCCCGCAGCGCCCTCGCGGCCCTCCGCCTTGTTGGCGACGATGACGATGGGCGTGTCGGCGTCGCGCAGCCAGCGCGCGATCTCGGCGTCGAGCGGGGTGACGCCCGCGCGCGCGTCGACCAGAAATAGCGCGACGTCCGCTTCCTCGACCGCCGCCGCGGTCTGCTGGCGCATGCGGCCGGGGAGCGTATCGGGGTCCTCGTCCTCGAAACCGGCGGTGTCGATCACCTTGAAGTCGAGGCCGAGCAGGTGCGCGTCGCCCTCACGCCGGTCGCGCGTCACGCCCGGACGGTCGTCGACGAGCGCGAGCCGCTTGCCCACCAGCCGGTTGAACAGCGTCGATTTGCCAACGTTCGGCCGACCGACGATCGCCACCGTCCGGCGCGGCGCGTCGATCGCGCGGGAGAAGCGCCGCGAGCGGCGCGCGCCCGCCATCAGCGCCAGGCCGACAGGCGACCCGCCTCATCGAGGATGTAGAGCGTGCCGTTGGCGACCACCGGGCTCAAGCGCGCGCCGCCGCCGATCGGCGTCATCGAGTTGATCGTGCCGCTCGCCGGGTCGACCTGCGCCATGCGGCCGTCGGTCGAAACGAGGATCAGCCGGTTGCCCGCCAGCACCGGGCCGGTCCAACGGATCGAGCCCTTGCGATCTTCGGCATCGCGCCAGCGCGGCAGTTCCGCGATCCAGCGCACGCGTCCGGTCGCGCGGGCAATCGCGTAGAGCTTGGCATCGCCGGTTACCGCGAACACCCAGTCGCCGGCGACCCACGGCGTCGAGATGCCGCCGATCGACAGTTCCCAGATGCGCTGTCCGGTGACGAGTTCGTAGCTCGCCATGCGACCGCCCTGCCCGATCGCGAACACGCGGCCGTTGTCGATGGCGGGGTCGGCATCGACATCGGACAGCGTCGAGACCGACACCGCAATCGCCGTTAGCGCCAGCGCGTCGGCCCACAGCGGGCGCCCGTTCTCGTAGCGATAGGCGTTGAGCTCACCCGAGCTGTAGCCCGCGACGACGGTCCCCTGCCCCGCCGCGGGGGAGGCGGCGCCGAACACGGTGCCCGGCGTCACCGAACCGGCCACCTGCCACTGGGTGGTCCCATCGGCCTGCGACAGGGCGATCAGCTGATTGTCCTGAGTGATGACGTAGACCGAGCCGAAGGCGGCGGTCGGCGCACCGCGCAACGGTCCGCCGGGCCGCTTGCTCCAGCGCTTGCCACCGGTCGCCGCATCCAGCGCGACCACGTCGCCAAGGCCAGAGACGGCGTAGACCGTCTCACCATCGACGCTGGCGCCGCCGCCGAAGCGCGCGCTGGCGTTGCGACCGGCGTTGGGGCTGATCTCCACCTCCCAGCGCTGAGCGCCGGTGGCGGCGTCGAACGCATGCACGCGCCCTGCTGTGTCGACTGCGTAGACTGTGCCGTTGGCGACGACTGGCGCCGCGGCGAGCTGCGCGCGCTGCGTGCCGCCCGGGATCGAGGCGACCCAGGCGCGCCCGAGCTGCTCGCCGAGCGCGAGGTGCCCGCCCGATTTCGTCGCGCTCCCGCCCGACTGCGCCCAGTCGGCATTCTGCGTTGCATTCGGCAGGATCATCGCCTGCGCAGCAGTGGCGGCGTCCACCTCCAGCGCGCTGCGGTTGGAGAGGATCGGCACGCGCGACCCGACGGTCGGAGTGGTCGGCCCCTTGCGCCCTTCGAAAATGCTGCACCCGCCAAGCGCCAGCGATGCCGCCGCCAGGGCCACGATCGAGCTCTTCATGATCTGCGGTCGGTTCATCGTCACTTGGTCCTGTCGCTGGACGGAGCGGGCGCGCGGGTCGCCGCCGGAGCTGTCGAGGCCGCCGTGGAGGTCGCCGTCGTCGACGCGCTGGTGGAGACCGTCGCGGCGAGCGATCCCGCCATCTGATTGGCGCGGGTCTTGAGCGCCTCGCTCGCATTGGGCGATGCGGCAATGCGGCGATAGAGCGCGGTGGCGGCGGCGCGGTTGCCGCGCTTAAGTTCGGCGACGGCGGTGAGTTCGGCGGCGGCACCCCACGCGGGGCGGTCGCCCGACACGATCGGCGCGAGCAGCGTGACGATCGCGCCTGGCTCGACCCGGTCCATGTCCGCCACTGCCTGGCGCACGCGCGCAACGTCGCGCAGGTCCTCCGGCAGGCTCTGGTCGTTGGCGACCGCCGCGAAAGCTCGGCTCGCCCCCGCCGCATCGCCCGAGGTCGCGGCGGAGCTGCCGCGCGTGATTCCGGCGAGCGCGCGGTAGGCCGGGGTGCCATCCTTCGCCAGCGGCGACAGCGCGGTGTTGAGCGCGTTGCGATCGCCCCCCGCCTTTTCGAGCGCGGCGTTGAAGGCCTTGCCCTCCGCCATCGCGCGCGTCTCCTGACGGTGGTTCCAGTAGGTCCAGCCGCCGAACGCCAGCAATCCCGCAAGTGCGACCGCGGCGATCGTGCGACCGTGCCGCATCGCCACGTCACGCGCCACATCCGCGCGCACCGCATCGTCCACCTCGCGCAGGATCGCGGTGTTTTCGCCGGGAGGGAGAGCCATCAGTTATCCAACCTTGTCGCGCCGCTGTCACCCACTTCGCGCAGCCGCGCCGCGGTCCTTAGCGACGCGCGGTGCCGGGGGAAAGCCCGCGCCTGCGGAGGCTGGTTTCCAGCGTTCAGGCTGAACCCCCGCTGGCCGGCGCGGGGTAAATTTGTTCCGCAGTCGGAAAACTGCGCGCGCGCACCTCCTCCGCATAGCGCGCCGTCGTCTCGCCGATGGTCGTCGCCATGTCGCCGTAGCGCTTCACGAAGCGCGGCACGCGCTCGAACAGGCCGAGCATATCCTCGGTCACCAGCACCTGCCCGTCGCAGCGCGCCGATGCGCCGATGCCGATCGTCGGGATCGCCACTGCCTCGGTAATCGCATCGGCGATCGGTTCGAGCACGCCTTCGATCACCAGGCTGAACGCGCCCGCCTCCGCGACCGCGCGCGCGTCACGCAGGATCTTGTCATGCTCCGCCTGGCTCTTGCCACGCGCGCCATAGCCGCCGAGCGCGTTGACCGCCTGCGGGGTGAGGCCGACGTGCCCCATCACCGGGATGCCGCGCCGGGTGAGGAAGGCGACCGTCTCTGCCATCGCCTCCCCGCCCTCGAGCTTCACCGCAGCGGCGCCGGTTTCCTTGAGGATCCGTGCGGCGCTGGCAAAGGCCTGCTGCGGGGAGGCTTCGTACGCGCCGAACGGCATGTCGATCACCACCACGCTGTGATAGCTGCCGCGCACCACTGCCGCGCCATGCGCGCACATCATCTCAATCGTGACGGGCACGGTCGACGGCAGACCGTAGATGACCTGCCCCAGCGAATCGCCGACCAACAAGAGGTCGCAGTGCGGGTCGAGCAGCTGCGCCATCCGCGCGGTGTAGGCGGTCAGCATCACCAGCGGTTCGGCCGTCGCGCCGTCGACCTTGCGCCGCTGGATCGCGGGCACCGTCAGCCGCTTCATCGGTGCCGGGGTGGGATTGGCGCGGCTCGTCGCCGTGTCGAGCGTGAACGTCGTGGACATAGGAAGCGGGTGTAACCCTCCCCCACGCGAGCGCAATGGCACCACTGACTCCCCTCCCACGGGGAGGGGGAGCAGGCGCTCATCCCCCGTGCGTGCGGACGCGTTGTGCCGAGATGGCGGGGAAGTCGCTAAACAGCCCGTCCACACCCTCCGCCAGCAGCGCGTCGATTTCACCCGCGAGGTCGCCATGCGCGCCAGGGGCCTCACCCCGGCGGAGGCGGGCAGGTAGGAAGTAATTCTCGGCGCGCATCGTCCACGGATGGACCTTGAGCCCCGCGTCATGCGCGCGCGCGACGAGCCCGGTGGAGGCGAGCGTGCTGGGGTCGAGCACCAGCCGCTTGTCGGGACCGATCGCGTCGGCATAGCGCGCCACGTCGCGCAGTCCGGCGGGCGTGAGCATCCTCGCGTATGGCAGCTGGGGCCGGTCCGCCGGCGCGCCCTCCGCCGCGACGAGCTGCACCACCGTCACGCGCAGGCGAGGCCGCAGCCGTTGCAGATTGCCGACCTCGAAACTCTGCACATAGACCGGCGCTCCGGCGCGGTTGAGCCCGTGGCGTTCGAGAGCGTCGATGAGCGGCGCATCGTGGGAAAGCCCGATCGAGTCGAAATAGGTCGGGTGCTTGGTCTCCGGATAGACGCCGATCGGCCGACCCGTCTCCGCCGACCGCGCGGCGGCGAGCTGGAGTATCTCGTCAAAGGTCGGGATTGCGAACAGCCCATCAAAGCGCGCGTTGGCCGGGCGCAGCTGCGGCAGTCGTTCGCGCGCGCGCAATATGCGCAGTTCGGCGAGCGTGAAATCCTCGGTGAACCAGCCCGTGACGGTGGCGCCGTCGATGGTGCGCGTCGTGCGGCGCGCGGCAAATTCCGGATGGTCGGCAACGTCGGTGGTGCCCGAAATCTCGTTCTCATGCCGCGCCACCAGCACGCCGTCGCGCGTCACGACGAGGTCCGGCTCGATCACGTCGGCGCCCTGGTCGATGGCGCGGTCGTAGGCGGCGAGCGTATGTTCCGGCCGCTCCCCGCTCGCCCCGCGATGCGCGATGACGATCGGCCGCGGCGAAGCGGGATCGGGATTGGCGACAGGCCCGCTCATCGCCACCGCCAGCAGAGCCAAAGCGCCGTGCAGCATGTCGCCCCCCTCATCCCTCGAACGCCTTTGCCCACGCGGCTTCGTCGAACCCGACGAGCAGCGGACCCGCGCCCTCCACCACCGGGCGGCGGATGGCGGACGGGTGTGACAGCATGAGGTCGACAGCGCGCGCTTCGTCCAACTGTGTTGTCAGCTCGGGCGGCAGCTTGCGAAAGGTCGTCCCCCGGCGATTGAGCAGCGTCTCCCACCCCAGCTCGCCCACCCAGCGGCGAAGCGCGGCGGCGTCGACCCCGGACTTCTTGTAGTCGTGAAAGACGTAGCTGACGCCCCGGGCATCAAGCCACGCGCGAGCCTTCTTCACCGTGTCGCAGTTGGGGATGCCATAGAGGGTGACCATCCCACCCCCCTCGCACCCGGGCGGGGCGGGGTAAAGCTACGCCGGACGGAAGTGCAGCCGCCAGCGACGGTCAAATTCGCTTGGCGAGCCCGTCTATCCGCCTCGCCCCGTCATTCCCACTCGATCGTGCCGGGCGGCTTTGAGGTGTAGTCGTATACCACCCGGTTGATACCGCGCACTTCGTTGACGATACGGGTGGCGACTCGGGTGAGGAAGGCGGCTTCGTAGGGGTAGACGTCGGCGGTCATGCCGTCGGTGGAGGTGACCGCTCTGAGCGCGCAGACGCTGTCGTAGGTGCGTGCGTCGCCCATCACGCCGACCGTGCGCACCGGCAGCAGCACCGCGAACGCCTGCCAGATCGCGTCGTAGAGCCCGGCAGCGCGGATCTCCTCGAGGTAGATGGCGTCGGCGCGGCGCAGGATGTCGCAGCGTTCCTTGGTGACCTCCCCCGGAATGCGGATGGCGAGGCCTGGGCCGGGGAACGGGTGGCGGCCGACGAACACGTCTGGCAGCCCCAGCTCACGGCCGAGCGCGCGCACCTCGTCCTTGAACAGCTCGCGCAACGGCTCGACCAGCGCCATGTTCATCCGTTCGGGAAGGCCGCCGACATTGTGGTGGCTCTTGATCGTGACGCTCGGCCCGCCGGTGAAGCTGACGCTTTCGATCACGTCCGGGTAGAGCGTGCCCTGCGCCAGGAAATCCGCACCGCCGAGCTTGTTCGCCTCCTCCTCGAACACGTCGATGAAGGTCTTGCCGATGAACTTGCGCTTGGCCTCGGGGTCGGTGACCCCGGCGAGGCCGCCAAGAAAGCGCGCTTCGGCGTCCACCACCACCAGCGGGATGTGGTAATGTTCGCGGAACAGGGTCTCGACCTGCGTGCGTTCGCCCGAGCGCAGGAGGCCGTGGTCGACGAATACGCAGGTCAGCTGCTCACCGATCGCCTCGTGGATGAGCACCGCGGCAACCGCGCTGTCGACCCCGCCGGAAAGGCCGCAGATAACGCGCGCGCCGCAGACCTGGGCGCGGATTTCGGCGATCTTGGTGGCGCGGAATTCGGCCATCGACCAGTCGCCCGCGCAGCCGCAGACATGGCGCACGAAACGTTCGATCAGCCGCGCCCCATCGGGCGTGTGCACGACCTCCGGGTGGAACTGGATGCCGTAGCGTCTGGCGGCATCGTCGGCGATGACCGCAAAGGGCGCCCCCGGACTGGTCGCGACGATGCGAAAGCCCGGGGCGAGCTGCGTCACCTTGTCGCCGTGGCTCATCCAGACGAGATGCTCCTCGCCCGGCGCCCACAGCCCCTCGAACAGGTCGCACGGTTCGGTGACGGTGATGTTGGCGCGACCGAATTCGCCGCCCTCCCCGCGCTCGACCGCGCCGCCGAGCGCGCGGCTCAACAGCTGCTGCCCGTAGCAGATGCCGAGGATGGGCAGGCCGCTCTCGAGGACTTCCGCCGCGAGGTGCGGGGCGCCTTCGTCCAGCGTGGAGGCCGGCCCGCCCGACAGGATCACGCCCTTGGGACTCATTCGCGCGAGCGCTTCGGCCGCTTTCGGGAAGGGCGCGATCTCCGAATAGACCCCCGCTTCGCGCACTCGGCGCGCGATCAGCTGGGTGACCTGGCTGCCGAAGTCGACGATGAGGATGGAGTCGGGCCGGGTGGAGTCGGGCTGGGCGTTCATGGCGGGCCGATAGCCGCGCGACGCGCCAGCGGCTAGAGGGGAGCGGCGGCACCGCTGGGACGCTAGCGCGGCCCCCAACTGCGAAAAGGGCCGAGGCGTCTCCGCCCCGGCCCTCCCGTTTACTTGGCTGGCAGGATCAGAACCCGCGCAGGCGGACGTCCTCGACCCGGCCATAGCGCACAGTGCAGCTGAAGCGCCCGTTATCGTCGTAGCGACCGCGGTTGTACGAGTTGTCGTAGTAGCCGCGGTTGCCGTAGCGCGGGTCGTAGTTCTGCCCGTAACGCGGGTCATAACCCTGACCGTAGCCGTAGCCGTAGCGCGTGTCGGTGCGCACGTCGCCCTGCACGCGGAAGCCGCCGTTGATGCGGTCGATGTCGCGGATCTGCGTCACGTCGAGCCGCTGGCCACGATAGCCCTGCTGCTCCACCGCATAGACGCACTGCTCCACCGCCTGGCGGCCGTTGTCGTAGCCGTAGCCGTTGCCGTAGCGCTCGTCATAGCCGTAGCCGTAGGTGCGGTTGCGGTTGCCGGTTCCGCCGAGGATCGCCGCGAGGCCACCGAGCACGACCGCGCCCGCGATAATCTCACCCACGCCGATGCCGCGATCGCGGCGGTAGTCGTCGTAACGAACCTGCGCCGAGGCGGGGACCGAACCCGCCAGCATCGCGCCGGCCAGCAGCGCACCGGTTGCGCCTTTCCAAGTCTTCGCCTTGGTCGCCATCGTCTCATTCCTCCGGGTCGGTCGAACCCATCTTCGCCGAGCCTTGATCACGCAATTAGGTGATTCGCGGTGGCGTGACGCTGAACTTCGCTGACAGCATTTGTTCAGCCACTTCGAGGGGTTCGACCGACGAGCTTTTCCTCAGTCCGCGCTTTCATCCGGCTGCGGGTTCTTGGGCTGCACCGTCCATTCGGGCGGCTCGTCGCGATGCGCCTCCTCGTCCTTCTTGGCGTCTTCCGCGGTCTTCTGAACGATACCCTGTGCGTGATGCGAGGGGGCGTAGACGACGTAAAGCTGCATCGGTTCATCGCCGGTATTCTCGACATCATGCCACATGCCGGCCGGGACCATGACCGACCAGCCATCCTCGACGTCCTGCTGCCAGTCGAGCTGATCCTCGCTCTTGCCCATCTTGGCGCGGCCCTTGCCGGCGTCGAGGCGGAGGAACTGGTCGGTCTGCGGATGCTTCTCGAGCCCGATCGATTCGCCGACGGGGATGCTCATCAGCGTGACCTGGAGATATTTGCCGGTCCAAGCGACCGCACGATAGTTCGGGTTCGCTTTGACCTCCGACTCCATGTCGAATGCGGACGGGTTCGGGCCTTTGTCTTCGACAGCCATGGGCAACACGCTCCTCCAAAAGAAATGGGTCCGCCGAGGGTAACCCCGGCGGACCCAAGCGGTTGCGGCGCCCCCGATCAGCGGGCGGCGCCCGCGCGATCAGCGCTGCGCGGTCGGCGATGTCCCTGCGTTGCCGCGCTGGAGGTTGCCGACGGCATCGAGCCCGGTCCACTGCGAGATGAACGCGAACACGTCCGCGGCCTCCTCGACGATCTTGCTGACCGGACGACCCGATCCGTGGCCCGCGCGGCTCTCGATACGGATCAGGCGTGGGCGGGGCCCAAGGTCAGCGGCCTGCAGAGCTGCGGCATATTTGAAGCTGTGACCCGGCACCACGCGGTCGTCGGTGTCAGCGGTGGTGACCATGATCGCCGGATACTGGCGCCCCTCGCCGCCGCGCACATTGTGGTAGGGCGAATAGGCGCGCAGGATGCGCCAGTCCGCCTCGCGGTCCGGGTAGCCATAGTCGTCGACCCAGTAGCGCCCGGCGGTGAAGCGATCGAAGCGCAGCATGTCCATCACCCCCACCGCCGGGATGGCCGCTGCGAACAGGTCGGGACGCTGGTTGACCACCGCTCCGATCAGCAAACCGCCGTTCGAGCCGCCGCGCACCGCCAGCTGGCCGCGTCCGGTGATGCCTTCGCTGATCAGATACTCGCCCGCCGCGATGAAGTCGTCGAACACATTCTGCTTGTTCGCGCGACGCCCGGCGTCGTGCCAGGCGTTGCCATATTCGCTGCCGCCGCGAATGTTGGCGAGGACATACACCCCGCCCGCGTCGAGCCAAGCGATGTTGGTCGCCGAAAAGCTCGGCGTCATCGCGCTGCCGAAACCGCCGTAGGCATAGAGGATCGTCGGCGACCCGCCGGTGCGCGGCATGCCCCGCTTTTGCACGACGAACATCGGCACGCGCGTGCCGTCCTTGCTGGCGAAGAAGCGCTGTTCGACGGTGTAGTCGTCAGGATTGAAGCGCAGCGTCGGCTTGATGAACTCGGTGCTCCGTCCCGACGCGAGGTCGTAGCGGTAGATCACCGACGGCGAATTGAAGCTGTTGACCGCGTAAAAGGTCTCGGTGTCCTCAGGATCGCCGCCGAAGCCGCCGATCGAGGCCATCTGCCCTTCGCCGACGCGCCCCACTTCGCGACCCATGAGGTCGGTGACGCGCACCTGGCTCTTCGCATCCTCGAGGTAGTTGAGGAACAGGCGGTTGCCGACCCGGCTCGCGCCTTGGAGAGCGAAGCGCGTTTCGGCGACCAGCGGACGCACCGTGCCGCCCTGCGGCGTCACGTCCATCGTCACGATGCGCTTGTTGGGCGCGTCGCGGTCGGTGACGAAGATGAACCGGTTGCCCTCGTTGGCGACGTAATCCCAGCTCTTCTCGATGTTGGGGATGACGCGGATGGGCTGGCTGCCCGGACGGTTGAGGTCGATCAGCGTCAGCGCGTTGGAGGGGTCCGTCCCCTCCGTGGTGCTGACCACCAGCCAGTTGCCGTCATCGGTAACGAACGCCCCGTGACCCAGCCGCGGGCGATCCGGCGTCGAGTAGATCAGCCGGTCCGCCGACTGTGGCGTGCCGAGGCGGTGGAAGTAGACTGCCTGGTTGAGGTTGGTCGACTGGAAGGTCTGCGCCGCGGTCGTCTCCGGGAAGCGCGAGTAGTAAAAGCCCGACCCGTCCTTTGCCCAGCTCATCCCGCTGAACTTCACCCAGCGAAGCTCATCGGTCATCACCTGCCCGCTGTTGACGTCGAGCACCTTGACGATGCGCCAGTCGGTGCCGCCATCCTGCACGCCATAGGCGACGTAGCGCCCGTCCTTGCTCGCCGACCATTCGGCGAGCGCGGTGGCGCCGTCGGCGGCCCATGTGTTGGGGTCGATCAGCACCCGCCCCGCACCGTTGAGTCCCTCGCGCACGTAGAGCACGGACTGGTTCTGATTGCCGTCGTTGCGGGTGTAGAAATAGCGGCTGCCCCGCTTCACCGGCAGGCTGAAGCGTTCGTAGCGGTAGAGTTCGTTGACCCGGTCGGCGAAGGCCTGACGCGACGTCAGCGTCGAAAGATAGGAGTTGGTGACGCGGTTCTGGTCCGCCACCCACCGCGCGACCTCCGCGTCCTGCCGCACATCATTCTCGAGCCAGCGGTAAGGGTCGGGGACGCGCTCGCCAAAGCTCACGTCCACGACGTCGCCGGTGCGCGTCGTCGGGTAGGCAAAAGCCGGGGTTGCAGGCGCGTTCGCGACGGGGGCCGGTGCGGCCGGAACGGTGCTGCTCGCCACCTCCCGCTCGGTCATCGCGCACCCTCCAAGGGCAACCGCGAGCGCGACAAGGGACAGGCTGTGGCGAGGGGACATGAAGCTCTCCGGGTCATTTGGTTTCGCCGGAAACTAGCCTCAGTGGCGCGGAGGGCAAGGGGGTAGGGGTTCGCTTGTGACTTGGGGGCGCAACTCGCGGAACGCGAACGGCAAAAGGCCGGGGAGGTCACCCGCCCCGGCCTTTAAAGCACGATCCGTTTGCGATCAGGCTGCGGCGAGCGCGTCCTCGTCGACCATGACCGGGCCCGAGTCCTGGCCCTTGGCGTCGACGTCGCGATCGACGAATTCGATCACCGCCATCGCCGCCGCGTCGGAAGCGCGGAAGCCGGCCTTGATGACGCGGGTGTAGCCGCCCGAACGCCCGTCGTACCGCGGCGCCAGCGTGTCGAACAGCTTGGTCACCATCGCCTCGTCGCCGGTGCGCGAAATGGCGAGGCGGCGGTTCGACAGCCCGCCGCGCTTGGCAAGGGTCACCAGCTTTTCGACGTAGGGCCGCAGTTCCTTTGCCTTGGCGACGGTGGTCGTGATCTGCTCATGCTTGATCAGCGCCGACGCCATGTTGCGCAGCAGCGCCGCGCGGTGCGCCGAGGTGCGCTGCAGCTTACGATGTCCAACCCGGTGACGCATGTTCCTGTCCTTCGTTTGTCAGGGGGCCGTTCGAGGTACCCCGTGCCGGGCCGCGATACGGGGCGGCCCTTCCCGGTGAGGGCTAACCCGCCCCCACAATCTCACTCTCCACCCCGGACTTGATCCGGGGTCCCGCCTTTGGCCTTCTTTCGAGGCGGGGCCGTCATGGGAGTGAATCCCATGACGTCGGATGGGATGGCCTGGAGGCCACCCGCCGGCCGGCCTAAGGCGTCGGCTTCGCCGACCGCGGCGTAGCGGCGCTACGCCGCTCGCCTTAGGCTAGCATTTCCGCTTCGAGCTTCTTGGCCATTTCCTCGATGTTCTCAGGCGGCCAGCCCGGGATGTCCATGCCGAGGCGCAGGCCCATCGACGACAGCACTTCCTTGATCTCGTTGAGCGACTTGCGGCCGAAGTTCGGCGTGCGCAGCATCTCCGCTTCGGTCTTCCCCACGAGATCGCCGATGTAGATGATGTTGTCGTTCTTGAGGCAGTTGGCGCTGCGCACCGACAGTTCGAGCTCGTCCACCTTCTTGAGGAGGAAGCGGTTGAGCATGTTGGTGTCGGTTTCGTCGGCGGGGGTCAGCGACGACGGCATCGCCGCCGGAGCCGCGACGCCGATCCGCGGGCTCGCGTCCATGCCGACATCGCCCGAGAAGTGGACGAACACCGACAGCTGGTCCTGCAGGATGCGCGCGGCATAGGCGACCGCGTCCTCCGGGCTCACCGTGCCGTCGGTCTCGACCGTCAGGTTGAGCTTGTCGTAGTCGAGCTCCTGCCCGATGCGCGCGGCGTCGATCTTGTACGCGACCTGGCGCACCGGCGAATAGAGCGAGTCGACCGGGATCAGCCCGATCGGCGCATCGGCGGGGCGGTTTTCCGCAGCCGGGACATAGCCCTTGCCGCTGTCCGCCGTCAGTTCCATCGCAAAGGTCGCGCCTTCGTCGAGGTGGCAGATGACATGCTCGGGGTTGGTCACCTGAATGTCGCCCGACACTTCGATGTCGCCCGCGGTCACCGTGCCCGGACCCGTCTTTTCGAGGCGGAGCCGCTTCGGGCCGTCGCCCTCCATGCGCAGCGCGATCTGCTTCACGTTGAGCACGATGTCGGTGACGTCCTCACGCACCCCGGCCAGGCTCGAGAATTCGTGCAGCACGTTCTCGATACGGATCGAGGTGATCGCCGCGCCCTGCAGCGAGGAAAGGAGCACGCGACGCAGCGCGTTGCCGAGCGTCAGGCCGAACCCGCGCTCGAGCGGCTCGGCGACAAAGGTCGCGCGGCGCCGCTTGTCCGAACCGGCCTTCACTTCGAGCCCGGTCGGCTTCTTGAGGTCCTGCCAGTTCTTGCTGTTGACGGTCATGAAATTCCCCATGGGTCGTGTCGTCATCGCGGCGGGCGATGGTGGAGCGGTGGCGGCCGCTCCGGCTCCCGATGCGCGCGGCCCGCCAGCCACGCGCGTGGAGCCAAAAGCGTCAGACGCGGCGGCGCTTGGCCGGGCGCACACCATTGTGCGGGATCGGCGTCACGTCGCGGATCGCGGTGATCTGGAAACCGGCGGCCTGCAGCGCACGCAGCGCGCTTTCGCGGCCGGCGCCGGGGCCCTTCACCTCGACCTCGAGCGTGCGGACGCCGTGCTCGGCAGCCTTGCGGCCCGCGTCCTCGGCGGCGACCTGCGCAGCGTAGGGGGTCGACTTGCGGCTGCCCTTGAAGCCCATCATGCCGGCCGACGACCAGCTGATGGCGTTGCCCTGCGCGTCGGTGATGGTCACCATCGTGTTGTTGAAGGTCGCGTTGACGTGCGCGACGCCAGACGAGATGTTCTTGCGTTCGGACCGGCGAAGGCGCTGCGGTTCGCGTGCCATGTGCTGAAACTTTCCTGATCGGGCCGGCCAAGTCCATGTCGCGCTGTCAGAGCGGCGAGGAACGATGTGACCGGCGGAAATCCTAGAGAGGAGGGGCGCGATAAACGCGCCCCGAAGAGCAGCGGAGAATTACTTCTTCTTGCCCGCGATCGGCTTGGCCTTGCCCTTGCGGGTGCGCGCATTGGTGTGCGTGCGCTGACCGCGAACGGGGAGCCCCTTGCGGTGACGCAGACCACGGTAGCAGCCAAGGTCCATCAACCGCTTGATGTTCATCGCGGTCTCGCGACGAAGGTCGCCTTCCACCGTGTAGGTCGCGTCGATCGCTTCGCGGATCTGGAGTACTTCGGCGTCCGACAGATCCTGGATGCGACGCTGGCTGTCGATGCCCACCTTGCCGACGATGTCGCTGGCGAACTTCGGACCGATGCCGTGGATATACTGCAGCGCGATCACGACGCGCTTGTTGGTGGGCAGGTTCACACCCGCGATACGTGCCATGTGTCTCTAGTCTCCTGAGCTCCACGAGGCGGCTGGCAAGGCGCCCCATCTCAAAGCGTCGATTCGGAAGGCCTTAGCCCCCTGCCCCACAACACAAAAATGGCCGTCGGCAAGCGGGTTCGCTGCGCCGAGGCCGTTCGGGTGTTCCGGGATGCGAGGTTCGTTAGCCAGATTAGCGCGCCGCGTCAAACGGATCGCGCAGGCGGTAGCCGATCAGCCGAACGCCTTTCGCACGAGATGCGGCACGAGCAGGCGCGGCGGCATCCTCATCAGGTGCCCGCGCACGTAGAAGCCGGCACGCAACGCTCGCGCGGTGCCCCGTCCCCATCCGTCGCGCGCGACGATGCGGCGCAGGAACCAGCGGTCGCTCGCCCGCTCGCGCGGCCAGTCGGCGGGAAGCGGCGTCGCGTAAAGCGCGCGCGCAAGGCGGCCCGCCCGCGCCATCGCCGGCCACAGCTGATGCCGCAGCGCGCGCTCGCGAAGCTCGGGCCAGAAGCCCTCCCGGCCCGACAGCTCGCGCAGCAGCCGGTCGATGTCCCACAGGTTGCGCATCGCCCCGTCGAGCTCGCCATCGGCGATGCAGTGCGCGGCGGCATGCAGCACCAGATCGGTATCGCACAACCGCATGAGCCCCGCACCGCAGGGCACCGCATCCGCGATCAGCGCGGCGGCATCGACCCGCGGGCGGGCGGTGAGCGGGAGGATGCTATGATGCACGTCGAGCATACGGTCGCGCGCGGCGTGGATCAGCGGAGGCAGCTCGTGCATCCAGCGCCGATAATATTGCTGGTCATAGGGGTCGGTCTTGACCCATTCCCACCCACCGCCAAGCAACGCTGCCTCCGCCTCCGCCAGCCGGTCGGCGGGCAGGAGGATATCGGTGTCGCCGATGTTGCGACCGTGGAACGCAGCCAGCCCCGCCGCAGCGTAGGCGCTGCCCTTAAGCAGGATCGGCGCTACACCCAGCGGCGCGAGCACCCGCGCCACCTCCCCCGCCTCCCACAACATCTGGCGCGTCGCGTGCTGCGCGCGGGCCGCTTCGGCACGAAGGGTCGGAGCGACGGCATTCGGAGCGTACTTCCCGGCACGCTCCGCCAGCGTGCCCGACAGCCGCTCGGCGCGGGCGAGGCTGAGGAGGTCGCTCCAGACCGCGCCCGACAGCTCGGCAGCGCGCGACGGTTCCGCCAGTACGGCGGCGAGCGTGCGCGCGAGCGTCATCGCGCACCCCACAGCTGCGCCACCGCCGCGACTGCGCTGTCGCCGTCGCGATAGTGCAGCTCGACGGCGGGAGCCGAGGTGACCAGCGCGGTTAGCGTCAGGAACGCCGCGTCCCCCAGCGCGAGGTAGTTGGTCGACCCCTCCGTCAGCCGCACGAAGGCGTCGGCGCGCCCGACCGGGTGGAGCCCCGGCCCCTCCCCGAAGCGCGGAAAGAGGATCAGCGCGGGCCGGGCAGGCTCTCGCTGGCGCGCGATGGCGTCGGCGTTGGGCACCAGATGGCGGACCGTCCCCTTGGGCGTTCCGGTGAGTTCCGGCCCCCAGCGCGCGGGGTCGGTGACCTCGGCGCGCATCGCGGCGATGCTCTCGTTCTTGAGGCTGACGAGGCGCGGATGCGGGTCGGCGAGCGCGGAGCCGTCGAGCCGGAGCAGCGCGAACTCGTCCCCCATCAGCCGCCAGCCGCGCTCCCCCAATAGCGCCGCCAGCGTCGACTTGCCCGAGCCCGACGCCCCCACCAGCAGTATCGCGTCACCGTCGCGCTCCACCGCAGCGGCGTGCAGCAGCAGATGCTGCGACCAGCCGAGCGCGAGCTGGAGGTTGAGCGCCATCTCCGCCGCCAGCAGCCCCTGCGCGAGCGGGAGCGGGGCGGCGTCGGGGATGGTAAAGTCACCCGCAATCGCGACGCTCGGCCGCAACCAGCGGCGCAGCGGGCCCGCGGGTTCGAGCCGCGCGGTGGCCGAGGCAAAGCCATGCTCGGGCGCGGGAAAGTCGCGGTAAAGCCGCTCCATCAATGCGACCGGCGCCCGCCATGCGCTTGCGAGCCGCATCGGCACCGCACCCACCTGTCGCGACCAGACGTGGCTCACCCCACCTCCGCCAGGCCGAGCGCCACCAGTTCATCGCAGCGTTCCACGATTGCGTCGGCGGCGCCTTCGGGCAGCTGATAATCGCGGTGGAGGCGGGCAAGCAGCGTCCGCACGTCCGCAGGCCCCTCCCCCAGGGCCGCGAGCAGTTGCGGAAGCGGCGGTGCGAGGAGGTGAGTGCGCCCCGAACTCGCATCGTAAAGCGCGACGATACCGTCGAGGTCGACCTGTCGCAGCGCATCCGCAGCGGGGCGCATTCGCCAACGCCGCGGGGCTGCCTCGTCGCTCATCTCCGGCGCACGGCGCGCCCTAGCGGCGGCGCATCTGGATCGAGGCGTAGCAGGTGAAGCCCTGCTGCCCGTTGGTCAGGCGACGGATGTAGTTGAGGTAGGCGGTGTTCTGTTCATAGGTCGTGCCCGGCAGGCTGCGTCCGGCGAGCGCCGCCTTCACCTCTTCCCCCGTGAACGGCCGCACCGCGGCGGGGACGGCGCCCGTCGTGCCGGGGGGGACCACCCTCCCGTCGAGCGCGATGGCGCTGCCCGAGCGCGCGGCGTCGGGCACCGGGATCTGGCAGTTCATCACCGAGATGGCGGTCTGCGCAAAGGCCGGACGGACGGTCAGCGAAGCCGCCACTCCGACCGCGCCCAGCATCAGCGCGCGGCGCTGCACCAGCGACGCATCGGCGGGCTTGTCGTCGCCGACGTCGGGATCGGCGGCAGGCTGGAGGTCGGGCGCGTCCATGCGCCGGGCTGCTAACACAGGGTGAGCGCGCTATAAAGCATTGCTTCGCGCACCAAGCGTAACGTTTCCGGGCAGGTGGCGACGTGACGGCACCCGCGCTATCAGGCCGGCCACGATGCGCATCGACCTCCGCCTCTCCTTGCCGATGCTGCTGCTGCTGGCGATCGCGCTGGGGTTTGCCGCTGCCGCCGGAGTCGGCGCGGCGACGCTGGTGGGCGCCTTTGCCGGGATCGGCGCGCTGCTCCTGCTCGGCAGCTTCGGCGAGGAGGAGACGGTCGCGCCCGTCGCGCAGACCGTCACGGCACCCCCACCACCCCCGGCGAAGCTATGGGAACATCCGCGCTTTGCGGGCGCGCTCGACGCGCTCGCCTTTCCGGCGCTGGTCGTCGATGCCGACGATCGCGTGACCACCGCCAACCGATCCGCGCGGGGGCTGCTCGGTTCGTTCATTCTCGGCAGCGACGTGCGCGCGGCGATCCGCCACCCCGCCGCGGCGGACCTGTTGGCGCAGGATCGGAGCCAGCAGCGGGCGGTGGAGCTGGTCGGGCTCGGCGGGGCCGGGCGACGCTGGCGCATGACCGTCAGCCCGGTCGGTGAAGGACGGCTGGTGCAGCTACGCGATGAAAGTCAGCGCGATTCGGTCGAGCGGATGCGCGCGGATTTCGTCGCCAACGCCAGTCACGAACTGCGCACGCCGCTCGCTGCGATTCTGGGCTTCGTCGAAACGCTGCGTGACGATGAGGCCGGCGGCGATCCCGCCACGCGCGAACGGTTTCTGAGCGTCATCGACACCGAGGCGCGACGCATGACGCGGCTGGTCGACGACCTCCTCTCCATCTCCCGCATCGAGGCGAGCAAGGGCAGCGTGCCGAGCGAGACGATCGACCTCTGCGCACTCGTCGGCGCCGTTGCCGAGCGGCACGCGGGGTCGCCGCGGGGCCGCGACATCGCGGTTGACTGCACGCCGCCCGCCACCGTCCAGGGGGACCACGCGCAGCTCACGCAGATGGCCGACAACATCGTTGCCAACGCGCTCAAATATGGTCGCAGCGGAACGCCGGTGCGCGTGCGCGTGGCGCCCGCCGCGGGGGCGATGGTGGAGCTGAGCGTGCGCGACGAAGGCGACGGCATCCCGCGCGAGGCGCTCCCCCGACTGACCGAGCGTTTTTACCGCGTGGACAGCGCGCGCAGTCGCTCGCTCGGCGGGACCGGGCTGGGCCTCGCCATCGTCAAACACATCGTCGAACGCCACCGCGGCCGACTCGACATCGACAGCGAAGTCGGCGTCGGAACCGAGGTGCGCATCCGCCTTCCCGCGGCGGAACTCTAAGGCTGGCGCCGCTGTCACAAAAGTGACACGCGGCTGTCACAGGGGCACCGCCAAGCGAAGCGGAACTGGCGCTTCGGTTTGCGTTGCGAGCGAATCGGTAGAGCCGGAGCGCCCGCCTTGGAGGACATGCGATGACCAAGAAGCTGCTCGGTGCGCTGGCGCTGGCGACTCTCCCCCTCACCCTCGCTGCGTGCGGCGGTGGATCGGGTGCGGGCGGCGGGACGCGCGACTATGTCTCCGCGGTCGGATCGTCCACGGTGTTCCCGTTCGCGAGCGTCGCTGCGGAACGCTTCGTCGCCACCAACCCCGGCATGAAGAACCCGCGCGTCGAATCGATCGGCACCGGCGGCGGTATCGAGCGCTTCTGCTCCGGCGTCGGCGCGGGCACGCCCGACATCGCCACCGCATCGCGCCGGATGAAGGCGAGCGAGTTCGACGCCTGCGCGCGCAACGGCGTGACCGAGATCGTCGAGATCCCGGTCGGCATCGACGGCCTCGCGCTCGGCCAGGCCGCCAACGGCCCGCGCCTCGCGCTGTCGGAAACCGACATCTACAAGGCGCTCGCCGCCAATCCGTTCGGTCGCCCCAACACCGCGCGCACCTGGCGCGACGTCAACCCGGCGCTGCCGGCGACGCCGATCGTGGTCTATGGCCCGCCCTCGACCTCGGGCACCTTCGACAGCTTCAAGGAGCTGTTCATGACCAAGGGCTGTGAAAGCGACCCGGCGATGAAGGCGCTCAAGGACAGCGACAAGGCGCGGCACGACGACGTCTGCGGCACGATGCGCGGCAGCCCCGAATATGTCGAGCAGGGTGAGAACGACAACCTGATCATCCAGAAGCTGAGCCGCAATCCGAACGCGATCGGCATCTTCGGCTTCTCCTACCTCGACGCCAATCGGCAGAGCGTGCGCGACGTGCCGATCAACGGCACCGAAGCCACCGTCGCGACCGTCACCTCGGGCCAGTATCCGGGCTCGCGGCCGCTCTACCTTTACGTCAAGAAGCAGCACGTCGGCGTCATCCCGGGCATCGCGGAGTATCTGAAGGCGTTCCTCGACAATGCGGGCGCGGGCGGCATCCTCGCCCAGCGCGGCCTCATTCCGCTGCACACGGCGGAGGCGACCCGCGCGCAGGCGGCGCTGACCGGCATGACGCCGATGACCCGCGACGGTCTCAAGTAAGCCACTGACGCCAACCGCAACGCACGCGCCGCCGTGTCCCCCGCCGCTCTCGCCTTTCTGATCGCGGGCTTAGCGCTCGTCGGGTGGCTGGTGGCGCGTGCGCGCGCGGCGGCGTTCGCGCGCGTTCCGGCGGGGAGCGACAAGGCGGCAGTGCGCGCCGCCCGTCCGCACTCGCTGCCGAGCTATCACGGCTGGTACGTGGCGCTGTGGACCGCGGTCCCGGCGCTCCTGTTCCTCGCACTATGGGGCGCGCTGGCGCCGGGCTTCGCGCAGAGCGCGGTGGAGGCGAGCCCCGCCGCCGCCTCGCTACCGACCGGCGACTTTCAGCGCACCGCGATCCTCGCCGAGGCGCGCCAGATCGCCACCGGCCAGCTCGAACGCGGCTTCAACCCCGCCTCGGCGGCGCTGGTCGAGCCGTTTCGTGCGGCGATCGCGCGGTTCAACTGGATCGGCACCGCCGCCGCGCTGCTGCTGGGCTTCGCCGGCTTCGCCTTTGGCTACACCCGCGTCCGCCGCGATTTCCGCGCACGCACCCGGGTCGAGCGAGCGGTGATGATCGCGCTGCTCGCGGCGAGCCTGGTGGCGACGCTGACGACGCTCGGCATCCTTGTCTCGCTGTTGTTCGAAAGCTCGCGTTTCTTCGCGCGCATTCCGGTGATCGACTTCCTCACCGGGCTCAACTGGGCGCCGGTCAGCGGGTCGGAGGACCCCTCGCAGTTCGGTGCGATCCCGCTGTTCTGGGGCACGATCCTGATCGGCGCGGTGATCGCCATGCTGGTCGCCATCCCGCTCGGGCTGATGACCGCCATCTACATGACGCAATATGCGCCGTCGGGGATGCGCAAGTGGCTCAAGCCCGCGATCGAGGTGCTGGCGGGCATCCCGACCGTGGTCTACGGCTATTTCGCGGCGCTCGCGGTGGGGCCGGTGCTGCGCGACTTCGCCGCGGCGATCGGCATCGGCGGGGCGAGCAGCGACAGCGCGCTGGCGGCGGGGCTGGTGATGGGGGTGATGATCATCCCGCTCGTCTCCTCCATCGCCGACGATGCGATCACCGCGGTGCCGGGATCGATGCGCGACGGCAGCCTGGCGCTGGGCGCGACCCCGGCCGAGACGATCCGCAAGGTGCTGATCCCCGCTGCGCTGCCGGGCGTGATGGGCGGCGCACTGCTCGCGGTCAGCCGCGCCATCGGCGAAACGATGATCGTGGTGATGGCCGCAGGCCAGTCCGCCAACCTCACCGCCAATCCGTTCGAGAGCGTGACCACCGTCACCGTCCAGATCGTCAAGCTGATGACCGGCGATCAGGAGTTCAACAGCGCCAAGACGCTCGCCGCTTTCGCGCTCGGCCTCACGCTGTTCCTCGTCACGCTGGCGCTCAACATCGTCGCGCTGCGCATCGTCAAACGGTACCGCGAAGCCTATGAGTGACGCCGCCCTCCCCTCGACCGGAAGCGCTGCGGCGTCGCGCTGGCAGAGCGCCGAAATGCGCTCGCGCGTCGCCAGGCGCTACCGCTCCGAAAAGCTGTTTCGCGGGCTCGGCCTGTTTGCGGTGCTGACCAGCCTCGCCGCGCTGGTGCTGCTGCTGGGTTCGATGCTGTGGTCGGGGCTCCCCGGCTTCACGCAGACGCGTATCGACGTGCCGCTGCAATTGCAGGGGAGCGGGCTGACGCTGCCCGCCGGGACGCTGGACGCGGAGCAGGCAACCGCTGCGCTCAACAGCGGCGGGATCGCCGACATCGTCAGCCTCTCCGCCACCGCCGCCTATGGGCCACAGGCGGAGGCGTGGTTCGGTCCCGCCGCCACCCGCGCCGCGACTCAGGCGATCATCGCCAACCCCGCGCTGCTCCAGCAGGCGAACGTCACCCTGCCGCTCCCCGCATCGTCAGCTCTGACCGCCGCCGCCCGTGGCCATGGCTCACCGGAGATGCTGCGCACCGCGCAGACGCTGCGCGATCAGGGCAAGCTGTCGACCGGGTTCAACTGGAATTTCCTGACGCTCTCCGACGCGACCGATCCGACCATGGCGGGGATCAAGGGCGCGCTGATCGGCAGCCTGCTGACCATGCTGGTGACGCTGGCGATCGCCTTTCCGGTGGGGGTGCTCGCCTCGCTCTACCTAGAGGAATATGCGCCGCGGAACCGCATCACCGACTTCATCGAGGTATCGATCAACAACCTCGCCGCGGTGCCGTCGATCATCTTCGGGCTGCTCGCGCTCGCGCTGTTCATCAACACCATGGGGCTGTGTCAGGGAAGCCCGCTGGTGGGCGGGCTGACGCTCGCGCTGATGACCATGCCGGTGATCGTCATCTCGGGCCGCAATGCGATCAAGGCGGTGCCGCCCTCGATCCGCGATGCCGCATTGGGCGTCGGCGCGTCCAAGGTGCAGGTGGTGTTTCACCATGTCCTCCCGCTCGCGCTGCCCGGCATCCTCACCGGCACGATCATCGGCATCGCCCGCGCGCTGGGGGAGACGGCGCCGCTGCTGCTGATCGGCATGCGCGCGTTCGTCACGGGCTCGCCGGACGGGTTGTGCGCCGGTTCGACGGTGCTGCCGATGCAGATTTTCCTCTGGTCGGATCAGGTCGATCCGGGCTTCGTCACCAACACCAGCGCGGCGATCATCGTGCTGCTGGTCGTGCTATTGTCGATGAACGCCATCGCCATCGTGCTCAGGAACAGGTTCGAGAAAACATGGTGACAACCCCGCCTCCGACGCAGAGCAGCCTCGCCGCCGCGGGGGAGCGCGCGGGCGCGGGCGCCGCCCTCCCCAACGCCTCGCCGGCAAAGATGACCGCGCGCGACGTCAATGTCTTCTACGGCGACAAGCAGGCGATCAACGGCGTCTCGATCGACGTCCACCGCGACGACGTGACCGCCTTCATCGGACCGTCGGGCTGCGGCAAGTCGACCTTTCTGCGCACGTTGAACCGCATGAACGACACCGTCCCCGGCGCGCGGGTGGAGGGGGACATCCGCCTCGACGGGGAGGACATCTATGCCCCCAGCATGGACGTCGTGCAGCTGCGCGCGCGGGTCGGGATGGTGTTCCAAAAGCCTAACCCCTTCCCCAAGTCGATCTACGACAATGTCGCCTATGGCCCCAAGATCCACGGGCTCGCCTCGTCCAAGGCGGACATGGACGCGATCGTCGAAAAGTCGCTGACCCGCGCCGGTCTATGGGGGGAGGTCAAGGACCGCCTGACCGACAGCGGCACCGCGCTCTCCGGTGGCCAGCAGCAGCGGCTGTGCATCGCGCGCGCCATCGCGGTCGACCCCGAAGCGATCCTGATGGACGAGCCCTGCTCGGCGCTCGACCCCATCGCTACCGCCAAAATCGAGGAGCTGATCCACGAACTGCGCGGGCGCTACGCGATCGTCATCGTCACGCATAACATGCAGCAGGCCGCGCGCGTGTCGCAGCGGACCGCCTTTTTCCACCTCGGGCGCATCGTCGAATATGGCGCGACCAGCGACATCTTCACCAACCCGCGCGAGGAAAAGACCAAGGATTACATCACCGGCCGCTATGGCTGACGTGAAGGCCCAAGCCATGAACGAACATACCGTCAAAGCCTTCGACGAGGAACTGACCCGGATCCGCGGGCTCGTCAGCGAAATGGGGGCGCGCGCGTCGACCTCGATCGCCCGCGCCGTCGCGGCGCTCGACCACCGCGAGCGCGATGCCGCAGCTCAGATCGTCGCCGACGACCGCCGCGTGGACGAGCTGGAAGCGGAGGTCGAACGCTCGGTCGTGCAGACCATCGCCCTGCGCGCGCCGCTCGCCGACGACCTGCGCGCGATGATCGCCGCGCTCAAGATCGCCGCGGTGCTCGAACGCGTGGGCGATTACGGCAAGAGCATCGCCAAGCGCGTGCCGCTGCTCAGCCACGATCGCAACATCGACGCCATCCCCCTCCTCCGCACCATGGGGGAGATGGTGGTGGAAATGCTCGACGACGTGCTCACCGCCTATGCCTCGGGCGATGCCGACCTCGCCGCCGATGTGTGTTCGCGCGATAAGAACGTCGACGATTTCTACAACTCGATCTTCCGCGCGCTGATCACCTACATGATGGAAAACCCGCGCGTCATTTCGGAGGCGGCGCACCTGCTGTTCGTCGCCAAGAACCTCGAGCGCGCGGGCGATCACGCCACCAATGTCGCCGAGATGGTGGTCTACACCGTCACCGGACAGCGCATGGAGGAGCGGGAAAAGGGCAAGGATCCCACCGCCTTCCCCGACCGCCGCCACCATCACCGCTGGCCCGCGCCGGACCAGGCGGGCTGAACCTCACCCGACGGAGTAAATCATCATGGCCGCCGCCGACCTGCTGCTGGTCGAGGACGACCCCGCCATCGCCGAACTGGTGATCTGGCATCTCGAGCGCGCTGGCTTCGCCGTGCGCCAGACCCCCAATGGTGAGGAAGCGCTGCTGCTCGCTGCGGAGCGCACCCCCGATGTCATCCTGCTCGACTGGATGGTGGAGGGGCTGTCGGGGATCGAGCTCTGCCGTCGCCTGCGCCGCGACCATACGACCGCCAATGTGCCGATCATCATGATCACCGCGCGCGGCGAGGAGAGCGACCGCGTGCGCGGGCTCGAAACCGGCGCCGACGATTATGTCACCAAGCCTTTCTCCCCGCGCGAGCTTGTGGCGCGGGTCAGTGCGGTGCTGCGCCGCGTGCGTCCCGCGCTGGCGGGCGAGACGCTTGCGTACGCCGACATCGAGATGGACACCGTCGCGCACAAGGTCCGCCGCGGCGGCCGCGCCATCACCCTCGGCCCGACCGAATTCCGCCTGCTGCGCCACTTCCTCGAACACCCGCGCCTGGTGTTCAGCCGCGAGCGGCTGCTCGACAGCGTGTGGGGTCAGGACAGCGACATCGAACTGCGCACCGTCGACGTCCACATCCGCCGCCTCCGCAAAGCCATCAACGAAGGCGACGCCCCCGACCTGATCCGCACCGTGCGCAGCGCCGGCTACGCGCTGGATAAGGACGGGGCGGGGTAACTCGCACCCACCAGAAGCCGCTTCCGACGCCATTGCAGTAGATCGCCCTCACTCTACAGTAACGAGTGATCGGGAGGCCACGTGTGATCCAAAGATGTCCGGTGTGCGAGCGCGAGGTGAAGCCAGACCTTCGTTATCCGCGCTATGTGTGCAATTCGTGCTGCAAGCGTGCCATTGGGCCGGATGGACGGAAGGTGGAGTTTTTTCAATGCGGTGCACTTGGCCTGCTTGCGGCGCGCTACGTCGAGACTGGCGAAGACTACATGGGAGCTGATTGCACTATCGACGGACTGGAATGCTGCGCAGAAGAGGCGCGGTTCGGGGGAATAGTTATTCAAGCCGCGTAAGTCCGCTTTCCACCCCACATCCGCCATTGCTCCCTGCGGCGCAGTCGCCCTACACCAGCCTCCTGTGATACCGCGCGTTCAGGAGCCTGCCCCATGATCATCGATTTCACCAACCGCGTTGCCATTGTTACCGGGGCCGGCGGCGGGATTGGGCGGGCTTATGCGCTGGAGCTGGCTCGGCGCGGGGCGAAGGTGGTGGTGAACGACCTCGGCGGGGCGCGCGATGGGACGGGGACGTCGGACGCCGCGGCTCAGGTCGTGGCGGAGATCGAGGCGGCGGGGGGCGAGGCGATCGCCAACGGCCACAGCGTCACCGAATATGACCAGATGGAAGCGATGGTCGCGCAGGCGAAGGAGCGCTGGGGCCGCATCGATGTGCTCATCAACAACGCCGGCATCCTGCGCGACAAGAGCTTCGCAAAAATGGAGCCGGCGGACTTCGACCTCGTCGTGAAGGTCCACCTGATCGGCTCCGCCTACGCCACCAAGGCGGTGTGGGAAACGATGCGCGAGGCGAACTACGGCCGCATCCTGATGACCTCCAGCTCGACCGGGCTTTACGGCAACTTCGGCCAGGCCAATTATGGCGCGGCCAAATTGGGGCTGGTCGGGCTGATGAAGACGCTCGCGATCGAGGGGGCCAAGCACAACATCAAGGTCAATTCGATCTCCCCCGTCGCCGCGACGCGCATGACCGAGGACATCTTCCCCGAAGCGATGCAGGCGATGTTCGCGCCCGAGCTGGTGGTCCCCGCGTCGCTGTTTCTGGTGAGCGACGATGCGCCCACCTCGACCGTGCTCGGCGCGGGGGCGGGCGCGGTGCACGCGGCGGAGGTGACGATGACCCGCGGCGTCAAGCTCGCCGAGGACGAGCGCACCCCCGAAGGCGTCGCCAAGCGCTTTGCGGAGATCATCGACCGCGACGGCGCCAGCGTGCCGCAAAGCGGAAGCGAGCAGTCGATGGGAATATTGAAGCTGCTTAACGGCTGAGGCTCGAACCGGGACCCCGCACCACCAGTGCTCCTGCGAAAGCAGGAGCCTAGGGCGGCAGGGCGCGGCGGTTGTACGCCCTGGGCTCCTGCTTTCGCAGGAGCACGGATATCTTGAGGGACCCCCCCGCGAACGAGCTTAGTCGACGAGCTTCAACAACCGACGTTCGATCGGCGCCAGCACGCCCGCTAGCTCGTGCCCGCGTTTGAGCACTGCGCCATGTTCGCCGATCAGCGCCCACATGCCCTGCCGTGCGCGTAGCGCTGGCCGCTTTTCAACGCGTATTTCGGGACGCTCGGCGGTGCGGCGAAAGGCGGAGAAGCTCGCCGCCTCGCGACCGAAATCGAGCGCGTAATCGCGCCATTCGCCCGCGGCGACCATGCGGCCGTAGAGGTCCATGATGCGCATCAGTTCGGCGCGCTCGAAGCCGACCTGGCTTCCCCGCGGCGGGGGCGGGGGAAGCGTGAACAGCGACGCGGTCATGCCGCCGCGCCCGCGAACCGGCGCATCACCGCTCCGCCTGACGTCGGGTCTGCCCCGCCGACGGCTTGGCCCCGGCCCGCGCCCGCTCCAGCTCGACGCCGAGTTCGGCGACGCGCTTCTGCAAATCGGCGAGCTGGCATTGCAGCAGCTCGAGCCGCTGCGACTGCGGATCGTAGATTTCGTGGCACGGGGTCCCGTAGGGGACGAAGTCGCGGCGATAGTCGGTCGCATCTACCAGCACCGGCTTCGCAGGGATGCCGACCATCACCGCGCCCGCGGGCACATCGCGGGTGACGACGGCATTGGCGCCGACGCGCGCGCCCTCCCCCACGCGGATCGGCCCGAGCACCTGCGCGCCTGCGCCGAGGATGGCGCCGGTGGCGATCGTCGGGTGACGCTTTCCGCGCACGCCGTTGGCCGGATCGGTCCCGCCCAGCGTCACGCCCTGGTAGATGGTGACGGTGTCGCCGATCTCCGCAGTCTCACCGATGACGACGCCAAAGCCGTGGTCGATGAACAGGTGCCGCCCGATCGTCGCGCCGGGGTGAATGTCGATCCCCGTCAGCCAGCGCGAGAGGTGATTGACCAGCCGCGCGAGGAAGAACAGCTGCGCCTCGAACAGCCAGTGCGCGACGCGGTGCAGCCCGAGCGCGAGCAGCCCCGGGTAGGTCAGTATCTCCCACCGCGAACGCGGCGCGGGGTCGCGTGCCTTGATCGAGTCGAGGTAGCTGAGAAAGCCGCCGAACATCCGCCCTTTGTCGGCATGGCGGGCGGCGTTGACAAGGCCCGACGGCGATTGCCCCTCTCCGCTCAAGATGGCGAACGGGCGGACGAGCCGCTCGGCCCGCGTCAATCCATGTGGCGCACGCCGACGCGTAGATAGTCCCAGCCGGTGATGAGCGTCAGCGCGGCCGCGATCCACAAGGTCGTGAGCCCGACCGCCTTGGACAGCGCGGCAAAACCGAAGCCTTCGATGAACGGCACCTGCGGCCCCACCCCGCCGGCGAGGATCAGCGCGCCGAGCGCGACCATTTGGAACGTCGTCTTCCACTTGGCGAGGCGGCTGACCGGGACCGACACCTGCAGCCCGGCGAGGAATTCGCGCAGGCCGGACACCGCAATCTCCCGCAGCAGGATGACGAGCGCCGGGATCAGGTGCCAGTCCTGCACGGCGGCGGGTTCATGCCGCGTGCCACACAGCAGCAGGATGACCGCGGCGACCATCAGCTTGTCGGCGATCGGATCGAGGAACACGCCGAGCTTGGACACAGCGCCATTGGCGCGGGCGAGGTAGCCGTCGAAATAATCGGTGATGCCCATCGCGCAGTAGAGGACGAAGGCCAGCAGCCAGCCCGTGTCCCACCGCCCCCACATCAGCGCGATGAGCAGCGGCAGCGCGACGATGCGCGACAGCGTCAGGATGTTCGGCAGGCTCCACACGCGATCGACAAACCCCCACCTTCACTGGTCCCCGCCGTGCCGCGCCCCCGTGGCCAAGGCAAGGGGGGCGCGCTCGAAAGCGGGACGCCGCGCGCCCGCGCAGCTTTGCACTTGGAGCGGGCGCGCGGCTTCGCTAAGGCGCGGAAGTTGCGTGGCGCGTATCAGGAAAGCGGTCCACGCCCATCCTCTCCCCAACATGGATGGCCAGATGCAGGGTGTCACGCGCTTGATGGCGAAGCGGCGGTTCGCGCCGTTGTTCGTCACGCAGTTCCTCAACGCCTTCAACGACAATTTCTTCAAGATGGCGATGGTCATGCTCGCCACCTACACCATCCTCCAGGGGGGTGAGGCGGAGGAGGCGAAGTATAACGCACTCGCCGGCGCGGTTTTTATCCTGCCCTTCTTCACGCTCTCGGCGATCGCCGGGCAGCTCGCCGACATGACCGACAAGACGCGCATCATCCGCGTGATCAAGACGGCGGAGATCGGCATCATGCTGGTCGGCGCGGCAGGATTGTTCCTCCATTCGATCCCGCTGATGTTCGCCGCGTTGTTCGCGATGGGGGTGCATTCGACCTTCTTCGGCCCGATCAAATACGGCATCCTCCCCCAGCATCTGGAGCATGACGAAGTGCTGGGCGGCACCGGGCTGGTGGAGGCTGGGACCTATATCGCGATCCTGTCGGGGACGGTCATCGGCGGGCTCCTCCCCGCGGAATGGTCGGCGGTGGGGGTCATCGTCGTGGCGCTGATCGGTCGCGTCGCCGCGCAATTCGTGCCCGCCGCCCCGCCAGAGGCCGACGCCCCGAGCGGACCGATCGACCGCAACATCCTGCGCTCGTCCTGGCAGCAGGTGCGCGCGACGATGCACGTCCCCCGCCTCTTCATGGCGATCGTCGCGATCAGCTTTTTCTGGGCGATCGGCGCGGTGCTCGCCGCGCAGTTCCCGCCGATGGTGAAGAGTGCGATCGGTGGCGACAATACGGTCGCGACGCTGTTCACGGCGGTATTCTCGGTCGGGGTCGCCCTGGGGTCGGTGGCGATCAATCGCCTGCTCAAGGGGGAGGTCAGCGCGCGCTGGTCGCCACTGTCGGTTATCGTGATGGGCGCGTTCGTGCTGCTGCTGTGGTGGGCGGTGAGCGTCTGGCAACCGATCGGCGCGCACGGCACGCTGATCAACTGGCGCACCTTTCTCAGCGATCCCGACGGCGACCTCATCCTGCTGGCGCTGCTGGGGGTGGCGCTCAGCGGAGGGATGTTTGTCGTCCCGCTTTACGCCTTCCTCACCACCACCGTCGCCAAGTCGGAGACGAGCCGGACCATCGCCGCCAACAACATCGTCAATTCAGGCGCGATGGTGGCGGGCGCGCTGCTCTACGGCTGGTTGGCGAGCGCCGGCGTGCGCGTCACCGACACGCTGCTGCTGGTGGCGGCGGGTTGCCTGGTCGCGGCGATCATCGCACGCCGGCTGCATCGGGTCTGCCAGGACGGAAACTGCCCGCCGGCAACCTAGAAAAAGAGGATCATCGCCGCCGTAAAGGTGAGCGCAAAGGTCGTCGCGGCGTCGCGCAGGTCGCTGCTGTGCCACCACTTCTGCGTCTCACGCGGCGCGAAGCCCATGCGAACCGCTGCGTCCTGGCTGAGGAACTGCGCGGGCGCTGGCGTTCGTCTCGCTGGCCCGCGCACTGTCCGCAGAGGTCGGCTCGCGCGGAGCCGGCGATAGGGTGCCTCGGGTTCGACTCGCAGGGGAGAAGTAGCCATGCCCCGACGCTAGGGAATGGCTAACGGCGCGGTAAGGTTGAGAAAGGGTTAACGCAGTCCCGTTGCGGGACGCGGCGGCGGCACGCGCAGCTCGGCCCGGTCGGGAGCGCCGCGCTGCCACGCCGGACAGTCCGCCCAGCCGAAGTTGCGATCCATGCAGATCCGCACCTCCCTCAGCGAACGGTCCTGCCGATCGGTCTCGACCGTCAGCATGTCGCGGCCGAGCCCCGGGTTGGCGCGGACGAACGCGGTGCGCAGGTCGCCGACGGTGCGCAGCGCGTCGCTGCGCATGTCGGGAAAGCGGATGCGGCGATATTCGCGCTCGGCGATGCGGAAATACTCCGCAGGCGTCCGGCTCATGCAGCGCCCGTGGCGAGCCCATTCGTGCTGCAGCAGCTCGGGGCTCGGCGTCATGCACAGGTTGCGGCGGAGAACGGTCGGCGGCACCCGGCCGACGGGGGCGCAATATTGCGGCCATTGCCGCGTTGCCCCCTCCGGCCACAGCCCGTGGAGGGTGAAGCCAAAGCTGCCGCGCGTGGGATCGCACTGGATCGAGCCGCGCTCGAACCCCTCGCGCCCGTTCTCGCAAAAGCTCGGCGACCAGCTCAGCGCCAGCGTGTAGCGGGTGATCGGCGTCGCGCGCCGTTCTGCTGGGTCGTAGCGGTCGAGCCGTGGCAGCGTGATGCGATCGGGCACGCGGCAGGTCAGCGCCTGCGCCGCCGCCGGGCTGGCGAGGCCGAGCGCGATCAGCGCCGCAAGCGCGCGCCACTCACGCCTGAACATGGTCGAGTCCAATGTCCGCCGCCGGTGCCGATTGCGTGAGCCTGCCCACCGAAACATAGGTCACTCCCGTGCTCGCGATCGCCGCGATGGTATCGAGCCGCACCCCACCGCTCGCCTCTGTCGGCACGCGCCCCGCGACCAGCGCCACCGCTTCGCGCAGTTCGTCGACGGTCATATTGTCGAGCAGCAGGTGAGTGGCCCCGGCGGCGAGGCCTTCCTCAATCTGGCTGATGCGGTCGACTTCGAGGATGATGCGCTCGATCCCCGCGGCGACCGCGCGGCGCACCGCTTCGCCGACGCCCCCGGCGACCGCGAGGTGGTTGTCCTTGATCATCGCCGCATCGTCGAGCCGCAGCCGGTGGTTGGTCGCGCCGCCGGTGCGCGTCGCATATTTCTCGAGCAGCCTCAGCCCGGGGATGGTCTTGCGCGTATCGAGCAGCGTCGCGCCGCTCCCCGCCATCGCATCGACGTAGCTGCGCGTCATCGTGGCGATGCCCGTCAGATGCTGCACGGTGTTGAGCGCGCTGCGCTCCGCGGTGAGGATTGCGCGCGCGTTGCCGCTGATACGCATGAGGTCGGTGCCCGCCGGCACCTGCGCCCCCTCCTCGACCAGCAGCTCGATCCTCGCCTGCGGGTCGAGCCGGGCAAAGAACATCGCCGCGATCGGCAGCCCGCACACGGTGATCGCATCGCGGCTGTCCATGACGCTGGCGAAGCGCGCGTCGGCCGGGATCACCGCCGCGGAGGTGATGTCGCCCCCCGTCCCCATATCCTCGGCAAGCGTGCCGGTGACGAAGGCGTCGAGGTCGAAGCCGGGGACGGTGAAGGAGGTCATGGCTGTCGGTTATGGGCGGTGCGGGGCGGGTGCAAGACCCCCCGCCACCGTCGTCGCCCCGGACTTGATTCGGGGCGACGTTGAAGGAGAGGCGAAGGGGGCGCGCCCCTCCCTCCCTCCCCTCCCCCTTGTGGGGAGGGGCCGGGGGTGGGGGCCGAGCCGCGTCCGCGG